>Ga0081539_10003537_pt1 | contig 19008 bp, 13 predicted proteins | sample TabmetS4T2R2_FD_71023 | JGI IMG/M metagenome (GOLD analysis project Ga0081539, IMG submission 71023) | Tabebuia heterophylla rhizosphere microbial communities from the University of Puerto Rico - S4T2R2 | ecosystem: Host-associated > Plants > Roots > Rhizosphere ...
CCATCGGCTGCGTATGGGTAGTCGTACCCGAGCTGGGCCAGGACGCGCGGTGCCGTGTTCGGCATGAACGGCGCTGCGGCCAGTCCCACAACCCGACATGCTTCAAGCAGGTCTCCGAGAACGGCCTGAAGTCGATCCCCCGCGCCTGCCTCATCAGCTTTCGCGGCTTTGTTGAGGTCCCATGGCTTCTCGGAGTCGACGAACCGATTCGCCTCGGCAACGAATTCCCACAGGCTCGCCAGGGCATCGTGTAACAGATGGGAGTCGAGGCCCGCCCGATAGCCCTCGAACGCTGAGGTCCATGAGGAAGCGAGACGACCCGACGATGCGGCCACTGGGCGTTTCCCATCGAGGTATCGATTGGTCATCGAGACGGTTCGATTAAGCAAGTTCCCGAAGTCGTTCGCCAGGTCCGCGTTGTAGCGGCGCACGAACGAATCCCAGGACACGTCCGAATCCCGATCAAATGCCACCTCGCGGAGGGTCACGTAGCGCGTCCCGTCCGTGCCCAAGGCGTTGACCACGTCGATCGGGTCGAGGAAGTTGCCGCGGCTCTTGCTCATCCGCTCGCCCTGGACGAGCAGCCAGCCGTGGACCCAGACCTTGCGCGGCAAAGGCAGGTCCGCGCTCATGAGCATCGCCGGCCACATGATCGTGTGCAGCCGGTTGATGTCCTTGCCGATGACGTGCAGGTCGACCGGCCACCACTTCTCGAAGCCGGCCCGATCGCCGGGGAAACCGGTCCCCGTGACGTAGTTGATCAGCGCGTCGAACCAGACGTACACGGTTCCGGCGGCCGGATCCCACGAGCCGTCTTCGCGCTGGGCCGAGGACCCGTCGGCGAGGATCGGGAACGGGATCCCCCACTTCGCGTTCTGGCGTGAGGCGGAGAAGTCCTCGAGGCCCTGGGCCATGAACCCGAGCATCTCGTTCTTGCGGTACTCGGGTTCGACCCAGTCGGGGTGCTCCGCGTAGTACCGCTCCAGCGCCGCTTGGTACTTCGAGAGGCGGAAGAACCAGTTCCGCTCGGTCAGCCACTGCAGCTCGACGTTCGGGTGGTTGGCGCAATGCGTGCCGCCGGCGTCCTCGACGAGCTGGGTCTTGGGGATGAAGCCCTCGTTCGGGCAATACCAACCCTCGTAGTCGCCGAGATAGAGATCGCCCTTGGCGTACGCCCGGCGAATGAACTCGTGAACGGCCTCCTGGTGGTCCGGATCGGTCGTCCGGATGAATCGGTCGGGCGAGATCCCCAAGGCGTCCTCGGCCGTCCGGAAGAGCTCGACCATCTCGTCGACGAAGGCCTTCGGCGTCTTGCCCTGGCTCTCGGCCGTCATGGCGATGTTGACCGAGTACTCGTCGGTGCCGGTCAGGAAGCGCGTGTCGTCGCCCTTCATCCGATGCCAGCGCGCGATCACGTCGGCGCCGATGACCTCTAACAGCGTATGCAGGCCTGGCCGGTTGTTGGCGTAGGCGATGGCGGTCGTGATGTAGAAACGCTCGCGGTCGGGCACGAGGGATCCTCGGTCGAGGGCGCGCGGGACGGCGCGCCAGGTGGGGGCTTGGGGTCAGAGAGCGGCTTGGGTCAAGCGGCTGCGGCGGCCGGCCGCGACAGCCGGGACCCGTTCAGGTCCGAGCGAAGCGGGGCCGCCCCGGCATCGCCATCAGGCTCGCGGGAAGGACCACGGGCCGATGATGCGGGAGGCCCATCGGCCGGTCAAGCGTGGGCGCTGTCAGGCTCCTCCGATCGTCGCGAGCTCTCCGTCCAGCAGGAGGCGCTTTGTCGCCGCGACGGCGTCGCCAGATGGAGCATCTTCCGGGATCCCAGCGAGGGCCTGGTCGAGCTTCCCGAGGGCTTGCTTTGTGCCCGCGCCGAGCTTCGCGCGCGACTCATCGCCGATGAGCAACGCACGAGCCATGAGCAGCTCAACGGCGAGGACGTCGGCCAGGACATCGATCGCCTCCGCGGAAATACGGGCCGCCTCCGAGGCATTCGTCGCATGATCTTCGACGGCGTTGTCGAGCGCGCCGATGTCGAGGCTGACAGGCGATGCGAGGCTCCGCAGTTGGGCGTAACGACTTGCCGCCCCGTAGCGGTGGAACATCCCGCGGCCGTGGCGGGTCATCCGCACGATGCCCGACGGCAGGGCCGAATCGGCGGCGCGGAATGCCCGCTCCCAGAGATGATTCATGCGCCGATCGGAGAGCTGGCCGACGTGCGCGAGTGCGGGTCGCAGAGCATCGAGCGACAGGGCGAGCGCGACCGGGTGGAAATTGCCGTTGCTGACGAGCCGCCGCCGTTCAACATCGACGAGCGGGTTGTCGTCGCTGGCGTTGAGCTCGGTCTCGACGTCGCTCGCAAGCCGATCCACGACCTGCCGCGCAGCGCCATGAACCTGCGGCCCGACCCGGAAGGAGAGTGGGTCCTGGACCGAGCTCGCGCTCCCTGCCACGGCCAGCTCGCTACTGTCGAGGAGACGCCCGAGGTGGTCGGCCGCTGCCCGCTGGCCATCGATGCCTTTCGCGGCCGCGACGGCCGGATCGATGATCGACGCGTTGCCACCGGTCGCCTCGAGCGACAGCGCCAGGACGGTGTCCGCCGCGGCGAGGATGGTCGCCGCCCTGTCGGCGACGAGCGCCGCCCAGCCGATCGACACGCCGTTGGCCGAGACGAGCGCGAGGCCGTCCTTCGGTGCGAGCTGGAGGGGCTCGAGGCCGGCGCGTGCGAGCGCCTCGCCACCAGGCATAACCGACCCCTCGTATTCGGCACTGCCGCGGCCGACCGCGACGTCCGCGATGGCGGCCATGTGCATGAGATCCGAGGCACCCACTGAACCGAAGGTCGGGACGATCGGGTGAACGCCGGCATTGAGCATCGCCGTGAGCGCATGCGCCACCGCCGGACTCGCCCCCGATCCGCCGCGGCTGATGCCGATGACCCGGACCGCCATTGCGGCCCTCACGACGTCCGTCCGGAGCGGCGGTCCGAAGCCGCCGACGTGGGACCGGATGATCGCGTCCTGGTAGGCGATGAGGTCTTCGGCTGCCAGACGCTGGTTCCGCAGGTGGCCGAGACCGGTATTGAGACCGTAGACGAGATTCGGACCGGCGATCGCCTCGTCAACGACGGCACGAGACTGGTCGATGCGACCGAGCGCAGCCTGCGTCAGCTGGACAGAAGCGCCACGGGCAATGCGGACGAGGTCCGCGACCGGTACGCGATCGATCGAGATCGCGATCGCGACGCCTTCTGCAGATGCCAACGGCCCTGGACCTACTCCGAGGCGGCGACGCGAACCCACTCGCGGCGCCAGTCCGGTGCCTCGAATGGTTCCGCCCAGTACACGGTCTCCCGCCAGACCTGGCCGTCGCGCAGCTCCATCAGGTCGACGCATAGATACGAGCGGCCATCGGGGTATGTCACCGACCACTCGCCCCACCAGAAGTCGCCGCTGCCCGCCATCCGGAGAACCGTGTTACTGGGCGTAACGACCCAGCGATCCTCGCTGCCGACGACCCGCCGGATCTGCGTTTGCGCCTGACCACCTGGGTAGTTCTCGATGATCGTGTGGAAGTCGCCGCTAGTCACGACCTGCTCGCCGGACTGAGGCCAGACGACCTGCCAATCCGGATGACGCAGTGATTCGAGCGCGACGAGATCGTTGGCAGTGGCCGCCTCCGCGTAACGGCGGGCGACCTCCTCGTTTGTCAGTTCCGGCATTAGGTCCTCCGCGCCGGAGCATGCGTGCCGGCTTCGGGGGCCGTCAAGGGCCGTTAGTGGCGGAAGTGGCGGGTGCCCGTGATGAGCATGGTCGCGCCGGCCTTCTCGATCGCGGCGAGGATCTCGGCATCGCGGATCGAGCCGCCCGGCTGGATGTAGGCGCTGACCCCGGCCTCGAGACAGACCTCGACCGCGTCAGGAAACGGAAAGAACGCGTCCGAAGCGCACGCGGCACCGACGAGGGACTCCTCCCCCGAGATGGCGCGCGCTTTCTCGACCGCCTGGCGGGCGGCATCGACGCGGCTCGTCTGCCCCGAACCCAGCCCGATGAGCCGGCCATCCCTGACGAGCACGATCGCGTTGGACGTGACACCCCGGACGAGACGCCAAGCCAGCTCGAGGTCGCCCTGCTCGCTCTCGGTTGGTTTGCGGGAGCTGAGCGTCGCCCAGTCTGCCGGATCGTCCGGACGGGTGTCCGGCGTCGACACGAGAACGGCACCACCGGCCGTCCGAATCGCTCCCGTGGAAGGCGGCCAACCCGGCGCCCCGTCCCCGCCAAGCGACGGATCGACGATGAGTCGGAGGTTCGGCTTCGCGGCGAGGACTTCGCGGGCGTCGTCATCGAAACCCGGCGCGACGACGACCTCGAGGAAGATCGACACGAGCGCATCGGCCAGCGGCCCGTCGACCGTCCGTGTGACCGCCACGACCCCTCCGAAGGCCGACACCGGATCACCCGCTAATGCCGCCTCCCACGCCTCCAGGATCGTCGCTCGCTCGGCGGCCCCGCACGGATTCGTGTGCTTGACGATCACGCAGCCCGGGCCGTGGAGCGGGCGGGCCAGCGCCACGGCGGCCGACGCGTCGAGGACATTGTTGTAGCTGAGAGCCTTGCCCTGGAGGGGCGGCTCGCCGGATGAGAATGGGCCCTTCTCTGCACCGGGCCCGACGCGCCGGTAGAGCGCCGCCAGCTGGTGCGGGTTCTCGCCGTATCGGAGCGTCTCGACCTTCTCCAAAGGGATCGTGAGGGACGGGGGAAACTGGTCCGGCGAACGGGGCAAGCCAGGGTCGTCAGGCAGCGCGACGCCAGCCTTGTCCATCCGGCACGGCAGCTCGGCGGCGATGCGGGCGTCGTAGGCGGCGGTATGACGGAACGCTTCGACCGCCAGCGCGGATCGAAGCTCGAGGGGTATCGCTCCGTCCGACCGGAGGGCTTCGATGACGGTCGTGTATCGGTCGGGTGACGTCACGATCGCGACACTCGCATGGTTCTTGGCCGCCGCGCGAACCATCGACGGGCCACCGATGTCGATCTCCTCGACGAGCTCGTCGAACGTGATGCCGGGTCGATCGGCGGCGGCCGCGAACGGGTAGAGGTTCACGACGACGAGATCGAAGGGGGCGATCCACTGGTCGATCAGCGCCTCACGGTGGGCGGCGATCCGGCGATCCGCGAGGACCCCGGCGTGGACCCGGGGGTGGAGCGTCTTCACCCGGCCATCCAGCATTTCGGGGAAGCCGGTCACGGCGGCGACATCGGTCACGGCCAAACCGGCCTCGCGGAGCGTTCGGGCGGTTCCCCCGGTGGAGACCAGCTCGAAGCCGAGGTCGATCAGGGCTCCGCCGAACTCGACCAGTCCGGTCTTGTCCGAAACCGAGAGCAGGGCCCGCCGCTGTTTCGGGAGCTGCTCGTGGGCCATCGCCGTATCGACAAGCACGGCCGCGCCAACGGTCTTGAGCGCACCCGACATGAGCAGCGCCACGGCACGCGGGAGCAGTCGATGCTCGACGTCCTTGATCCGGGTATGGAGCGTCGCCTCGTCGTCATCCGGCAGGACGGGCACCGCTTCCTGCGTAACGATCGGCCCGCCATCGAGGACGTCCGTGACGATGTGAACGGTGCAGCCCGTGACCTTGACGCCGGCGGCGAGCGCATCCCGAACGGCGTGCGGTCCCGGGAAGGCGGGCAGCAGCGACGGATGGGTGTTGAGGATCCGGCCGTCGAAGGCACCGAGGACGCGTGGCCCGACGATCCGCATGTAGCCCGCCAGGACGACCGCATCGACACCTGCTTCAGCGAGGACCTCGGCGAGCCGGGCGTCCTCGCCGCCCTCGACGATCGTCGTCTCAATCCCCTGCTCAGCCGCCCAGGTCGCCGCCTCACACGCACGATCGGCGAAGACAAGCGCGATCTCAGCGCCGAGCTCGCCACGTCGCGCTGCGGCTGCGAGTGCACGGAGATTCGAGCCGGCGCCCGAGACGCCGACCGCAATCCGGCCACTCACAACCGCACCGTCGCACTCATGGGCCCTTCGACGTAGCGCCGGCCGTCGAGCTCCGCGATCGGCACGACCTCGCCGACGGTGTGGGCGTCGAGGCCTTCCGACCTCAACGTTTCCAGAGCCGAGGCGGCGGCCTCCGGCGTCACGGCGACCGTCATGCCCAGGCCGCCGTTGAACGTCGCGCGCATCTCCTCCGCGTCCAAGCCGCCAAGCGCAGCGAACAGGCTGATGACCGACGGCACCCGCCAGCGGCCAGGATCGAGCCGGACGCCGAGCTCCGCGCCGACCATCCGCGGCACGTTGCCGGGCAGGCCGCCGCCCGTGATGTGGGCGAGCCCATGCAGATCCGTTCCCGCCTGACGCAGGCGCGCGCGGGCCGCCAGAAGCCGCCCAACGTAGATCTCGGTCGGCGTCAGGAGGACGTCACCCAGCGTCGCCAGGGTATGCCCGGGCTCTGCGGCGATCGCGCTGTCAGCCTCGCGGTCGCCGAGCGTCAGCCGAAGCTGTTCCTGGTACGGCCGCGCGAGGTCGAGCTGCCACTGCTCGATGAGCGTCCGTACGAGCGAGTAGCCGTTCGCATGGAGGCCATTCGAGGCGACGCCGATCACGACGTCCCCCGCCCCCGCCGCCGTTCCGTCCAGGAGCTCGTCGCGCTCCACGATTCCGACACAGGCTCCGGCCAGGTCGAAGCCACCAGGCTCGATGAGGCCCGGATGCTCAGCGGTTTCGCCGCCGACGAGCGCGCAGCCGGCCTCGCGGCAGCCAGCGGCGATGCCCTCGACGAGCTCGGCGACATCCTCGGGCGCCACGCGGCCGACGGCGATGTAGTCGAGGAAGAAGAGCGGCGCCGCGCCGCTGCAGACGACATCGTCGGCGCACATCGCCACGAGATCCCGGCCGATCGTGTCGAAGCGCCGCAGAGCCCCGGCGATGGCGGTCTTCGTGCCAACACCATCGGTCGAGCTGACGAGGACCGGGTCTCGAAAGCCGGCGGGCAGGCCGACCGCAGCGGCAAAACCGCCGAGACCGCCGACGACCTCCGGCCGGCGGGTCGACTCGACGGCTGCGCGCATGAGCTCGACCGCCGCCTCGCCGGCATCGACGTCGACCCCGGCCGCGCGATACGCGTTGCGTGCCTCAGCCACGGGTGGCGACGGGCAGCTCTTCCAGCATGAACTTCCGGCTCGAGGCGTCGTACGGGACCGGCTCCGGATAACGACCGTCGAAGCAGGCGAAGCAGAAGCGGTCGTAGGGCAGGTCGAGGGCGGCGAGGACGCCCTGGATCGACAGGTAGCCGAGCGAATCGGCCCCGACGAAGTCGCGGATCTCGTCTTCCGAGTGTGTCGATGCGATCAGTTCGGTCTCGATCTGGGTATCGATCCCGTAGAAGCAGGGGTGATAGATCGGTGGAGCGCTGATCCGCAGGTGGACCTCGGCGGCACCGGCCTTGCGGAGGAGCTCGACGATCTGTTTCGTCGTCGTGCCACGGACGATCGAGTCGTCGACGACGGCAAGCCGCTTGCCGCGGACGACCTCGCGGAGCGGGTTGAGCTTGATCGTGACGCCCCGCTGACGCATCGTCTGGGACGGCTGGATGAACGTCCGGCCCGTGTAGCGGTTGCGCACGAGACCCTCGCGGTACGGGAGGCGGGCCGCCTCGGCGAACCCGGCCGCCGCAGGGGCGCCGGTGTCGGGAACCGGCATGACGAGGTCTGCCTCGATCGGATGCTCGAGCGCGAGCTGCATGCCCATCCGGCGTCGCGCTTCGTAGAGGTTGCGGCCTTCCATGTAGCTGTCCGGGCGCGCGAAGTAGATGAGCTCGAACACGCACAGCGCCGGTGTCGCCGGGGCAAATCGGACGTAGCGTGGGTCGCGACCCTGCTCGAGGATGACGAGCTCGCCAGGGGCAACGTCACGGACGTATTCGGCGCCGACGATATCGAGCCCGGCGGTCTCGGACGCGAGGACCCAGCCGGTGTGAGACGGATCGTCGGTCCAGAGTCCGTCGCCTCGATCGCCTGTCTGCAGCCGCCCGACGACCAGCGGTCGGAAGCCGAACGGGTCGCGAACGCCGATGACGCGCCGCTCGTCGAGGACGACGAGGCTGTAGGCGCCCCGGATCCGCGGCAGGACGCGCATGAGCGCATCGACCGTGTCAACCGCCGGCTCATCGGCAAGCATCGCGGTCATGAGCTCGGAGTCGGTCGAGGCGGGCAGGCGAGCCCGACCGCCGGGCAGCTCCGCGAGGAGCTGGCGGGTATTGACGAGATTGCCGTTGTGGCCGATCGCGATCGCGCGACGCGGGCCGAGACGGAACGTCGGCTGGGCGTTCTCCCAGACCGACGAGCCGGTCGTCGAGTACCGGCAATGGGCGATCGCCAGCTCGCCGCGGAGGCTCGGCAGACGCCGCTCGTCGAGGACCGAGCTGATCATCCCGAGGTCCTTGTAGAGCATGATCTGCTCGCCGTCACTGACCGCGAGACCCGCCGACTCCTGGCCTCGGTGCTGGAGGGCGAACAGTCCCAGAGCGGCGACGTCAGCCGCGGAGGTGCCACCACCGGGCGGCAGAACGGCGCCAAAGATGCCGCACATCGCTATGCCTCCCAGCCCAGGGCGCGGTTCAGGCCGTTGTCCCAGGCGTGACGTAGCTCGCTCAGCGGTACGTCGAGTGCGTCGGCGACCCGACTGCCCCGTTCTTCGGCGGCACCCGTTGCCCCGGAACCGGCAAGCTCGATGACGAGACGGTCACCACCGACGGCGCCCAGCTCCTCGATCGGCAGGCCGTGCTGCCGGGCCAGGAGGACGACGGCGGGGACATGACGCGGCACGCAGCTCACCACGATCCGTGATGGGCTCTCGCCGAACAGCTCGACGGCCGGGGCGTTCCGGACGGGCAACCGCAGCGCGGCGCCGAGACCGCGTCCACTGTCGCCCCAGATCGCCGACTCTGCGACCGCGACGGCAAGACCGCCCGCGGATACGTCCTGGGCCGAGGCCAGCAGCCCCCGATCGATCGCCTCGCGCGCGAATGCCTGGACGCGCCGCTCGCGATCGAGATCGAGCAGCGGCGGGCCATCCTCCGAGGCGAGTCCCGCCAGCGCCGCGTATTCGCTCCCGGCGAGGCCCGCCGTCCCCTCGCCGACGAGCAGGACCGCATCGCCCGACTGTCGGAAGCCTGGCCGAACGAGCTTGCCGATGTCGTCGAGCAGTCCGACGACGCCGATCTCGGGTGTCGGCGCGATCGCGCCCAAGGGCGACTCGTTGTAGAGGGAGACATTGCCGCCCGTGACCGCCAGGCCGAAAGCCCGGCAGGCGTCGCCAAGCCCGCGGACCGCCTCGCTCAGCTGCCAGAAGGCCTCGGGCCTCGTCGGATCGCCGTAATTCAGGCAGTTCGTCACGCCGAGCGGCCGCGCACCCGTGATCGAGACATTGCGGGTCGCCTCCGCGACACTGAGCTGCGCCCCGAGGTAGGGATCCAGTGCTCCGACCGCCTGGTTGGCGTCCGTCGAGGCGACGATGGCCTTCGTCGTGCCCTTGATCCGGAGCACCGCGGCACCCTGTCCCGGCGGGACGACGGTGTTCGATTGCACGTTCGAGTCGTATTGCTCATAGACCGGCCGGCGGCTGGCCAAGTTGGGCCGGCCCATGAGGGCCGTGAGCACGGCGCCGGGGTCCATCCCGCGTTCCGGAAGGAGGTCGACCCCCGGATCGGGGGCGCCAGGTGCCGGCGCCGCACGACGCCGCGGTGGCGGCGCGGCGAGGCGCTGATGGACGATCGCGTCGCTCGTCAGGGCCGCGGCCGGGATACGCGCCAGCTCGCGGTCGTCCTCGACGACGACCACCACGTCGCCGTCCCCGGTGACTCGTCCGATGACCGCGCATGGCAGACCCCACCGCGCGCAAACCTCCTCGATGTCATCGAGCCGATCGGGTCGGACGATCGCGAGCATCCGCTCCTGTGACTCCGAGATCATGACCTCGAAGGGCTCGAGACCAGGCTCGCGACGCGGGACCGCGTCGAGATCGATGCGCATCCCCGTCCCGGCGCGATCGGCAGTCTCGGAGGTCGCACAGGTGATCCCGCCCGCGCCGAGATCCTGGAGCCCCTCGACCAGACCGCGCTCGATGAGCTCCAGTGAGGCTTCGATCAACAGCTTCTCGGCGAACGGATCGCCGACCTGGACCGACGGCCGTTTCGACGCGTCCTGGTTGGCGAAGGTCGCCGATGCGAGCACCGACGCTCCACCGATCCCGTCGCGACCGGTCGTCGAGCCGAAGAGGACGACGAGGTTGCCAGGGCCCGGTGCTGCGGCCCTGGTCAGGAACCGCTCCTCGAGAAGCCCGATGGCCATCACGTTGACGAGCGGGTTGCCCTGGTAGCTCGGGTCGAAGACGAGCTCGCCGCCGATGGTCGGGACGCCGACGCAGTTGCCATAGCCGCCAACCCCCCTGACTACGCCATCGACCAGATGACGCGTCCGCGCGGAGCCCGGCTCACCGAACCGCAGGGCGTCGAGGACCGCGATCGGGCGCGCGCCCATCGTGAATATGTCGCGCAGGATGCCGCCGACACCGGTCGCCGCGCCCTGGTACGGCTCGACGGCGCTCGGGTGGTTGTGCGACTCGATCTTGAACGCGACGGCCAGGCCGTCTCCGATCGAGATCACGCCGGCGTTCTCGCCCGGTCCGGCGACGACGCCCTCACCCTGGGTCGGCAGCGTGCGCAGGAGCGGCCGCGAGCTTTTGTACGAGCAGTGCTCGCTCCACATGACGCTGAACATCGCCAGCTCGAGATGGTTCGGCTCACGGCCGAGCCGATCGCGGATCGCATCGAGCTCGTCGTCGGTGATCCCGAGCCGCCGATGGAGCGCCTCCAGGGCCAGGGGCGGCTCCGCAAGAGTCATCGAGCGGCGACCACGAGCTGTCGATCGGTCGCGCGGACGCCGGCGGCGCGGGCTGCGGCGCTTTCGACGAGCGATCGGATGATCAGCAGTCCGTCGTCCGATCCGAGGATCGCCTCAGAGGCAGTCTCGGGGTGCGGCATCAGCCCGGCGACGTTGCCTGTGCGGTTGCTGACGCCGGCGATCGCCCGCAGGGAGCCGTTCGGATTCCCCGGGTCGCCAGGCGCCGCGGGCGTCGCGTCGTCGTGGACGTAGCGGAACAGGACCTGGCCCTCGCGCTCGAGCGCGTCCAGCGTCTCGGGGTCCGCGAAATAGCAGCCTTCACCGTGCGCGACCGGCATCCGCAGCGGCCGTCGTTCGCCGACGAGATGCGTGAACGGCGAATCGAGGCGCTCGGGGGCGATGGCGATCTGGCGGCAGACGAAGCGCAGGCCGCGGTTCCGGAGCAAAGCGCCGGGCACCAGCCCTGCCTCGGCAAGGACCTGGAACCCATTGCAGATCCCGAAGACGAGGCCGCCATCGGCGGCGAACGCCGCGACCGAGCGCATGATCGGGCTGAAGCGCGCGATGACACCGGCGCGGAGATAGTCGCCGTAGGCGAAGCCACCCGGAACGATGACCGCGGCCACGCTCTCGAGCGACGCCTGCTCGTGCCAGAGCCGGACGGGCTCGGCCCCAGCGATCTCGATTGCGTTGACCGCATCGATATCGCGGTTCGAGCCGGGGAAGATGACGACACCGACGCGAACCGTCACGAGCGCGCCGCCGAGAGCATCGAGGACGCGGCCGACAGGACGTCCACCGTGTACCCCTCGATCAGCGGATTCGACAGGAGCTCCGACGCCAGCCGGTCGACGACCGCCAGGGCCCCATCCTCCGACGCGGCCTCGACGGTCAACTCGACGCGCCGGCCGACACGCACGTCAGAGACGCCTTCGATGCCCAGGTGGCCGAGGCTGCCCTCGACGGCCCGGCCCTGCGGATCGAGGATGCCGGGCTTTGGCGTCACGTTGACTGCAAAGCGGTAGGTCGCCATCAGCCGATCTCGTCGCGCTGGAGATAGTGCTGGAAGCTCGAGCCCGTGATCCGCTCGTAGGCCGTGATGTAGCGCTGCCGCGTGCCGGAGACCACTTCCTCAGGCAGCTCCGGGCCGGGCGGCGTCTTGTCCCAGGCCTGAGCCTCGAGCCAGTCGCGAACGTACTGCTTGTCGTAGCTCGGCTGCGGGCCGCCAGCCTGGTAGCGCGACGCGTCCCAGAAGCGCGACGAATCCGGCGTGAGGATCTCGTCGATGAGGATGAGCTCGCCGCCGTCCGCGAGCCCGAATTCAAACTTCGTGTCGGCGAGGATGATCCCGGCTCGCTCGCAGATGCCGGCACCGAAGCCGTAGAGCCGCAGGGCAATGTCCCGGATGCGGTCGGCGAGCGCGCCGCCGACGAGGCCGACCATCGCATCGAAGCTGATGTTCTCGTCGTGCCGTCCAAGTTCGGCCTTCGTCGACGGCGTGAGGATCGGCTCCGGCAGCGGGTCGCTCTCGCGGAGCCCGACCGGCAGCGGCACCCCGCTGATCGCCCCGGTCCGGACGTAGTCCTTCCAGCCCGAACCGGCGATGTAGCCGCGCACGATGACCTCCACCGGCAGGACGCGGGCTCGCCGGCAGAGCATCATCCGACCGCGCATCTCCTCGAGGTCGGCGTCGATGCCGAGCGCCGGCAGGACGGCGGGGTTCGTCGCGAGGAGGTGGTTCGGCACGACGGGAGCGGTCGTCAGGAACCAGAACCGCGACAGCGCGGTGAGCACGCGCCCCTTATCGGGGATCGGGGTCGGCAGGACGACATCGAACGCGCTGATCCTGTCCGAGGCGACGAGGAGGACCCGGTTGTCGCCGATCCTATAGATATCGCGGACCTTTCCGGATCGGACGAACGACTCAGCGAGCGGCATGGACCCTCCTCGGCTTGGGCGGTGGCTCGGTGCGACGGTCGATGGAGGCGAGGCGATCGATGATCGCCGGGATGTGGCGCAGGAACGCCGAATCGTCGAAGCAGGTGTCCAGCTCCGAGAGTGACATCTTCTCGGCGACGGCGGGGTCCACCGCCAGCAGGTCACGGAGCGGCCGGCGCTCGTCGGCGGCCCGAAGCGCGGCGCGCTGGACGATCGCGTATGCGTCGTCGCGGCCGAGCCCACCCCGCTCCACGAGCGCGACCAGGACCCGGCTGCTGGCATGGAGCCCGAGACCGCGTTCGATGTTGTCGCGCATCCGCTCACTCCGGACGATCAGGCCCTCGATCAGACCGGTCATCCGGACGAGCATGTAGTCGAGGAGGATCGTCGCGTCCGGCAATGCAACCCGCTCCGCCGAGCTGTGGCTGATGTCCCGTTCATGCCACAGCGGCTGGTTCTCGAGGCCTGTCTGGGCATAGCCCCGCAGGAGGCGGGCCAAACCCGCGATGCGCTCGGAGAGGATCGGGTTGCGCTTGTGGGGCATGGCCGAGCTGCCCTTCTGGCCGGTCTTGAACGGCTCCTGCACCTCGCCGATCTCGGTGTGCTGGAGGTTCCGGATCTCGGTCGCGAACCGCTCCAGCGAGCCGCCAAGGATCGCGATCGCGGCGAGGAGCGAGGCGTGCCGGTCGCGCTGGACGATCTGCGTGGAGACTGGATCAGCGTGGAGGTCGAGCGCGGCGAGGACCTCGGCCTCGAGGTCCGGATCGATGTGGCTGTACGTCCCGACCGGCCCGGAGATCTTGCCTGTCCCGATCTCATCGACGGCCATCGCCAGGCGCTCGCGCCCCCGGTGCAGCTCGAACGCCCAGCCGGCGAGCTTGACGCCGAAAGTCGTCGGCTCTGCGTGGACAGAGTGCGTGCGACCCATCATCACCGTGGAGGCCTCGCTCCTGGCGCGGGCGATGAGCGCTGACAGGAGGCGGTCGCAGTCGCGGAGGAGGAGCTCACCGGCCGCCCGGAGCTGGAGGGCGAGCGCCGTGTCGACGACGTCGCTGCTCGTCAGGCCGAGGTGGAGGTATCGGCCGTCCGGGCCGACACTTTCGGCGACCTGACTGACGAACGCGATGACGTCATGATCGGTCGTCTTCTCGATCTCGGCGATCCGGTCGACGTCGACACGGGCACGGGTTTCGATTGCGGCGAAGGCGTCCGCCGGGACGAGCCCGCGCGCGACCTGTGCCCGAGCGACCGCGATCTCAACTCGGAGCATCTGGTTGAAGCGCGCCTCGTCAGACCACACCGCGCCGATCTCCGGCAGCGTGTAACGGCGGATCACGCGGTCGCTCCCGCGAGCGCGGCTGGCGCGGCGATGTCGTGGCGGCGTTGCATGCCGGGCCACGAGATGAGGTCGGCTGCCGCCTCCGCCCTTTCGCGAGCCTGCGCGAGGTCGTGTCCCCGCCCCACAACCGTCAGCACGCGGCCGCCATTCGTCTCCCAGCCGCCGTCAGGTGATCGCCGAGTTCCAGCGTGGAAGACGAGGGCGCCGGTTGCGCGCGCGTCATCGATGCCCGCAATTGTCGTCCCGACATCCCGCGCCACCGGGTAGGCGCCGCCGGCGAGGACGATGGCGACAGTCGAGTGCGGCGAGGTTGGGACGGTCGAGCCCGCAATGCCAAGCCGCTGACAGGCATCACGCAGCGTGCCACGCGCCGCGGCCAGGAGGAGCGGACCGAGAGCCACCCCGAGTCGCGGCAACAGCACCTGCGTCTCCGGATCGCCGAAGCGGGCATTGAACTCGAGCAGGCGCGGCCCATCGGCGGTCAGCATCAGCCCCGCGTAGAGGGCGCCACGGAACGGCGTCCCGCGCCGCGCCAGCTCGGCGAGGACGGGCCGATGGAACTGATCGAGGATCCCTTCCAGCGCCTCGTCGGGGAGATCCGGGAGCGGGCTGTAGGCGCCCATGCCACCGGTGTTCGGTCCCTCGTCGCCGTCCCCGAGCCGCTTGTGGTCGCGTGCCGCCGGAAGGGCGACCGCATCCCGGCCATCGCATAGGGCGATGACACTCGCCTCGGCGCCGGTCAGACGCTCCTCGATGATCACGGTCGAGCCATCGCCGACGGCTGCAACGATCGTTGCTTCGGCCTCCTCGGCGTTCGAGCAGACCGTCACGCCCTTGCCAGCCGCGAGGCCGTCTTCCTTCACGACGACGCCGCGCGAGCCGGGCTCATTGGCAAGCTCGCGAGCGAAGGCGAGGGCCGTCGGCGCGCTCTCGAACGACTGACCGCGGGCCATCGGCACGCGGGCCGCCTGGGCAACATCGCGACAGAAGGCCTTGGAGCTTTCGATCCGGGCGGCAGCCTTCGATGGGCCGAACGTCGCGATCCCCGCCGCTGCCAGTTGATCCGCCAGGCCTTCGGCCAGCTTCGCCTCGGGGCCGATGACCGCCAGCTCGACAGCGAGGCGTTGGGATGCGAGCAGGGCATCGTCGAGACCATCGAGCGCCGTCCGTGGCGGATCGATCATGTCGCCGGTCCCGCCGAGCGCGTAGACATTATTCACGCCGGGTTCGCCCGCAAGCTTCCAGGCCAGCGCGTGCTCGCGTCCGCCGCTGCCGATGACCAGCACCCGCGTCGGCATGACGAGGCTCATGCGTCCCGCCTCATGCGGTCAGCGCCGGTCGATGACGCATCGGTCGCCAGGCTCGCTCGATCGTCTGAGTTCGGTCCGGTCCGACCGAGAGGAGCACGATCGGGACGCCCGCCTGCTCCTCGAGGGCAGTCACGTAGCGGCGGGCGTTCTCCGGAAGATCAGCCAATGAGCGGACGTCATGGATGTCCTGGCTCCAGCCGGCGAAGTCCTCGTAGATCGGCTTCGCGCGACCGAGGACTGCCGCATTCGCCGGCCAGCCTTCGACCCGCCGGCCATCGATCTCATAGGCGACGCAGAGCCGGATCGGATCTAGGCCCGACAGGATGTCGAGCTTGTTGAGCATGATGCTGCTCACGCTGTTGACGGCGACGGCATACCGAAGCGGAACCGCGTCGAACCAGCCGACGCGCCGCCGGCGGCCCGTCGTCGTGCCGACCTCGTTGCCACGCGTCGCAATCCCCTCGCCGATGTCGTCCGTGAGCTCTGTTGGATACGGGCCGGACCCGACGCGCGTCGCGTAGGCCTTCATCACACCGAGGACCTCGTTCACCTGGAGCGGTCCGATGCCGCCCCCGGTGCACGCTCCGCCGGCCACGGGGCTCGACGAGGTCACGAAGGGATAGCTACCGTGATCGATATCGAGGAGCGTGCCCTGGGCACCCTCCAGGAGGACGTGATCGCCGCGTCGCAGGGCGTCCTGGACGAGCGTGGTTGTGTCCGCCAGGTGGTCCTGGAGGCGTCGACCCCACGCGCACGCCTGGTCGACGAGGGAGTCAGCCTCGAGGGCGACGGGTTCGATCTGGTCGAGGAAGGTCGCCTTGTTCCAGAGGACATGCCGCAGGCGTTTTCGGACCGCGTCGGCATCGAGGAGGTCCTCCATCCGCAGGCCGACGCGGAGCGCCCGGTCGGCGTAGGCCGGCCCGATCCCCCGTCCGGTCGTGCCGACCTTGCCGTCGCCGAGGCGGGACTCCATCGCCCGGTCTAGCGCAACGTGGTACGGCATGATCACGTGCGCCGCACGGCTGACCCGGACCCGCGAGACGTCGATGCCCCGCTCGGTGAGCATGTCGAGCTCGTTGATGAGGGTCTGCGGGTTGACGACCACGCCGGTCCCGATGACCGACGTGATGTGTGGGTAGAGCACGCCCGACGGCACGAGATGGAGCTTGAACACCTCGCCGGCGTTGACGACCGTGTGGCCGGCGTTGTCGCCGCCCTGGTAGCGGACGACCATCGCGACCTGTTCGGCCAGAAAGTCGGTGGTCTTGCCCTTGCCCTCGTCGCCCCACTGCAGGCCGACGATCACGGTGGCGGGCATCAGGGCCACTCCGAACGCGGAGCCAGGCATGAAAAAAGGCCCCGATCTGCGGAGCCTGTGACCTGGATAGACATCTCCCGTCGGTTACCGCCGACGGGCTGGCGGTCGTGTCGGGCCTGGGAGCTCGTTCGCCTCACGGGACGAGCGATGCCCCTCACTCGAGCGATCGCGGACCTCCTGGATCGCGGCGCTCGACCGCCGCTGTCAAGGACGGGCGGAGTATAGCAGTCGGCTCCGGGCGATCGCGGGTCGGCGCGACCGGGCGGTACCTGCGGGGACGATTGCCAGTACCTCCGGTAAGGGCCGAAATACGGTGCCCGACCGATAGCCTGTCGATGTGTTGCGACTGCTCGGGGGACTGGGCTTCGTTGCCCCGGTTGCCCTCGCACTCATGCTCTTTGCCGTGCCCGATGCCCTCGGCCCGTGGGCGTTTGGCGCGTCCCGAGACGTCCTCCTGTCGCTGTCCGCGCTCGTCGCGGGCGTCTCACTTACGGCCGTCGTCGTCTTCGCATACGTTCGAATCCGTCTCGAACGACTCATCCGGGTCGCCGAACGCCTCGCCGAGGGCGAGCTGGCGATCGAGGTCGAGCCACCGCGGTCCGGTCTCGAAGCCCGTCTCGGTCGCGCCCTTGGAAGCGTCTCGACCGCGATCACCGAGGCCCAGGAGGCCGCCACCGTCGACCGGCTGACCGGTGTTGCGAATCGGCAGGCCCTGATCAACGCCCTGTTCAACGAGGTCGAGCGGGCCAGCCGCTACGATCGACCCCTGTCGGTGGCCTTCGTCGATCTCGATCACTTCAAGACAGTCAACGACACGTACGGCCATGCCGCAGGCGATCGGGTTCTGCGGGTCGTCGCCCAGGCGATCCGATCGAACCTCCGCCAGACGGACATGATCGGCCGCTACGGCGGCGAGGAGTTCATGCTCCTGCTGACCGAGACGAACGTCGAGGACGGCGCGGTACTCACCGAGAAGCTCCGCCATCTCGTGGAGGCGCTGCGGTTCGAGGTCGAGGGCAATTCGAAGCTCGCGGTCACGATTTCGATCGGGATCGCGGGCGGCGTTGGCCAACTGCTGCGGGTCGACACGCTGGTGCGCGATGCCGACGCGGCGATGTACTCGGCCAAATCGCTGGGCCGCAATCAGACCTACATCTTCGCCGAGCCCGACGACGACGCCCGAGTGCCACGCGCGCCGATTTCAGCCGATGGGCGGGCGCGCGCGGTCGAGGTCGGTCGGGCGGCGCGGGATGCGGCCGCGGCGGCTTTGACGTCAGTCGTCGCGCCGTTGCCCCACTATCGCGGCCAGCCGTCGGCGCTGATCGCGTCGATCGTGACGACGATGGCGTTCCGCCTGGGCCTGCCGGAGCAGGAGATCGACCGCCTGAAGATTGCCGCCCTGCTGCACGACGTCGGCAAGGTCGCGGTGCCCGAGGAGATCCTCGAGAAGCCGGCCTCGCTGAGTCCCGCCGAGTGGCAGACCGTCATCCAGCATCCGCGCATCGGCCAGGTGATCCTCGAGCAGGCCACGCTCCTGAAGGAGGCCGTGCCGATCATCCTCCACCACCACGAGCGGTATTCGGGCCACGGTTATCCGTACGGGCTGCGCGGAAATGACATTCCGCTGGGTGCGCGGATCGTGGCGATCGCCGACGCGTACGACGCGATGATCCACGACCGACCGTACAAGCGGGCGATCACCCACGAACAGGCGATTGCCGAGCTCCGACGGCACGCCGGGACGCAATTCGATCCGGATCTCGTGCGCTTGTTCTGCGACCTGTTTGCGGAGCGGGCGCCTGTCGCGGATCCGCGTTTGGCGGCAGTGACCGCGCCAGAATCGGCCGGTCATCGAGCGCTCACGTCGGTCGTCTCGGACGCAAGTGCGAAAACTCCGAAGCGCCGACGGGCTTCGCCGCGGTCACCAAGCCCCGACTCGACCCCGCTGGATCAGGCCGCGACGGGCTGAGCAGATCCCCGGTGGTCACCGGGTGAGTCGCAGTAAAGGCACCGATACGCGACGGTTGAGAGCCGCCTGCTAGGGTCGTTCGTGCCCGCCTGAAACGCCGGCCTCGCCGACCGCCGACCCGTCGGGTCCCGTGCCCGCGGGGCCGGCAACTATCCCGCCCGCCGTGTCGATCCCGCCGGATCACGCAGGGCCGGAGCTCGGTGCAACCGAACCGGCCGAGAAGGAGATCG
>Ga0081539_10003538_pt1 | contig 19003 bp, 7 predicted proteins | sample TabmetS4T2R2_FD_71023 | JGI IMG/M metagenome (GOLD analysis project Ga0081539, IMG submission 71023) | Tabebuia heterophylla rhizosphere microbial communities from the University of Puerto Rico - S4T2R2 | ecosystem: Host-associated > Plants > Roots > Rhizosphere ...
TGGCCTGGCCCTGCAAGTCGCGATGGCTGGACCTCTCCTGGCGGCGGACGCGACGGTGGCGTTGTCGCCACCATATTGCGCGGACTATGAAGCGACCGCGCTGCTTCTCGAGGACAACCTCGCAACGCTGAAGGCGGAAGTCGCCCGCCTCATGGACGAGGCAATCGCGACATCGAAGGATCAGCGGTGGATTTACTCGTCGCGTCCGGTCTTCGTGTGGGCGAACGAGGCGAAATATTCGTGCGGCAAAGCTTATGGCTATCTGAAGACGAGCTATCGCGACGAACAGAACCTCAACAATTGCGGCTGCGCCTATAGCCGCATGCAAAGCTTCATGCAGTAAGGGTTGGATCAAACCAGAGAGCGGCGGCCCAAGAGGTCGCGCCGGCATTGGCGGGGTTGGCTACGGCCGGCGCGACCAACCGGGAGTGCGCCCCCAGGTCGAATTTATTAGGCGTTGGCCATCTATTATTGGCAATCTAACCCGGGATATAGTCGGCCAACCAGGTTGCCTGTCGCAGGACCTGGGTCAGCTCACCTTCTTTCGAAAGTATACTTTCACTCTTGCAAGCGGTTTTCGCATCTCGTTGCTGATCACGACCTCGATGATTTGATCGTTCTGAAGGGCAACCCCTTCCATCATCTGCTCGACGATAATAGCGGTGTCGCTCTCGACGGCCTCGAGGCTCGGATATTCAAACCCTTCGTCATCCATCGGCCCTTCGACACCATTCTCGATCAGTTGGAAAAAGAAACGCGGCAGGATACGCCCTCCACTCGTTTGGAAGCCGCGCCGGCTTTCGGTTTGGCATGGTTGCCGGCGCGGCTTCCCTCGACAGCCCCAAGGCGCCTTAAACAAGTGGATTTGCGCTGATTCGAAAGACGCCTGCAATTTAACCCTGGGCATAGGCTGAGGAGCGCCCTTCGCAGACACGCCGAAGGCCATTGCCGGACAGGGCCCGGCGCTGCCAGATGCCGCGCGGCTTCGTGTCCCCAGACCTTGGCAGGTCAGGCGAAGCTAGAGCTCATCCCTGAGCCACGGATGGAAGCCATCGAGGAAACGCTTCGAGGGCGGGATGTGCGAGCCGCCGTGATGCAGATGAGGAGCGAGCGTCGTGGCTGTTTTCCCATCATGCGGTCCTGCGCCCATTGGCGACATCTTCGGCGAGCCAAGGCAGAAGGCCGTCGAGGAAACGCGTCGTCGCCGGCATGAAGTGGTGGCCGTGGTGGAAGAACGGGTCGAGGCTGGTCAGTATCATGCGGCCGCGCGTGGTCACCTCGTCGATGTAAAGCATGGCGTGGCCTTCTCGGTCCGTCAGCAGCACCTCGGCCCCGGCTGGCGTGTCGAAGTAGCCATGCAGATGCCATGCGATATCGCGCGGGCCGAGCCGCTTGAAGAGAGGATGCTCCGGCGATGCGATCCGGACGCCGAGATCGCCGCCCGGCTCGAGCCACCACCAGAAATTCGTCTCGACCGGCGCGAAGCTGATGCCCGGCAGCCAGCGCTCGCTGTGGCATTCGCCCATCGCGACGACGGTTCCGCCACGATCGAGATAGGCGAGCAGCCGGTCGGCAAGCGGCATGATCCGATGGGCTGCCGTCCGGCACGGCACGAGCAGCGCGCCGTATTCGTCGAGGTCGATGTCGCCGAGCGCTTCCGGCCGGACGATGCGGTTGAAGAAATGGTGATAGCGCGGGCCTTCCAGGCTCTCGATCTGATAGGCCGTGCCTGCGTTGACCGCCAGAATGCTCATGCCGCCGCCCTCGCGGATCGGCCGGCGAGCGCCCAGTCGACGATCCGCTCCGCGATCACCACATCGACGTCCGCATTGCTGGCTGTGCCCCAGATATCGTTGCCGCCGTGAACGAAGAGCCCGCCGCCTCCGGTAGCGAACCATTCCCAGTCGACTGGCAGCCTGTCCGGGCCTATCCCGGTCAGAAGCGTCGCCCCGGGCAATGGCGGGTTGTGGCCCCGTCCGTAGAAGCCGGCGACGCCTTTCTGCGTCTGATGGGCCTCAGCCGATATGCCGGCAAAGACAGGATGCGGCGACAGACGCTCGACCGTCAGGTCGCTCCTGCGTTGTGAGGCGAGCGGCACGAAGGGCAACATGCCATCGATGAAAGGACGCACGACATGGCCGTTGAAGACCATGCGTCCGCCCTTGGCGATGAAGCTTGCGATCGTGCCCTGGCGGGCGGCAAAATCGATCTGGTCGAAATAGACGGTGACGATCAGACCGTTGGCCGCGTCGAGGTCGGAAGCCTGGAGATCGACCTGCCGCACAAGCCGCAGCCGGCCGGCTTCGATAAGCCGCAGGATCGGCGCCGGCGGCGGGCCGTCGTCCGACTCGATCAACAGCGCATGCGGCCTCATGCCGGCGCCGTGCCGCCGAAGACGGGGATCACGCCGCTCACCATGCGGCCGCCGACCGTCGCTTCCACGTCCACGATCCGCACCTGGATGCCGTAGAGCCGACCGAGATTTTCTTCGTTCAGCACCTGGCCGACCGGCCCGGAGATATGGTCCTCGGCGCCGTACAGCATCAGCGCCTCGTCGGCGACCGCGCATGCGTGCTGGGGCAGGTGGGTCGTGAACACGATGGTGTGGCGGCCATCTGCTCGCAGCGCCTCGACCACGCTCAGGAAACGGTCCTGGTTGCGCAGGTCGAGAGCGGACGCGGGCTCGTCGAGGATCAGGACATCGGCTCCGGTCGCCAGCGCGCGGGCGAGCAGCACAAGCTGCCTCTCGCCGCCCGAAAGCACGTCGAAGCGCTGGCCGCCGAGCGCCGAAAGGCCCACGCGCGCCAGTGCCTCGGCAGCAGCCTCGCGATCGCCCCGGCTCGGCGTGGCGAACAGGCCGCGCTGGGCGACGCGGCCCATGGCCACCACGTCGCGCACCCGGTAGCTGACGATTGCCGCCGTCGCCTGCGGCACATAGCCGACCGTCGATGGAGCGGAGCGTGAGCCCTCGCTGAGCGCAAGGAAGCCGAGCAGGGCTCTGATCAGCGTTGTCTTGCCGCGGCCGTTCGGCCCGAGGATCGCCACGCAGCGGCCGGCACCGGGTGCGAAGTCGAGGTACCGGAAGATCCAGCGCTCGTCGTAGCGAACGCCCGCGCCGCGAAGCCCGATCATGCGCGCGCCTCCGCGGTATACATGCGACGCAGCAGGATGGCGAAGATCGGCGCGCCGACCGCGGCCGTCAGCACGCCGAGCGGAATCTCCCCGGCCGAGGCATTGCGCGCGATGGTGTCGATCGCGACCAGATAGGCGCCGCCCAGCAGGCCGGACGCCGGGATCAGGATGCGATGGTCGGGGCCGACCAGCAGGCGCGCCGCGTGCGGGATCACCAGCCCGACCCAGCCGACGATGCCCGAAACCGACACCACGCCGCCGGCGATCAGCGCGACCAGCAGGAAGATGATCCAGCGTTCTCGCTGCACACGTATGCCGAACGATTTCGCCTCGTCCTCGCCGAGCGAAAGAAGGTTGACGCGAAAGCGTAGCAGCATGAGGCCGGCAGCACCGATGAGGACCGGTGGCGCCGCGACGCCCACCCGGAACCACGTGGTCGAGGCGAACGATCCCATCAGCCACGCCACGATCGCCGGCAGCGTCGAATCCGGATCGGCGACGAACTGGATGAGCGAGACGAACGCCGTGAACATTGCCGCCACGACGACGCCCGCCAGCACGACGGTCATGGTGTCGCTGCGGCCGTCGACGCGCGAGATCAGGCCGACAAGCAGCAGCGCGACCACGCCGAAGGCGAAGGCCGAGCCGATCAGCACCGTGTTGGACTCGCCCAAAAGGATCGCCAGCGCGCCGCCAAAGGCGGCTCCTGCCGTGATGCCCAGAATGTCGGGCGACACGAGCGGGTTGCGGAACAGGCCCTGCAGCGCCGCGCCGGCTATCGCGAGGCCCATGCCCGACAGCGCGGCAATCAGCACGCGCGGCGCCCTGACCAGAAGCACGATGCGTTCTTCCAGCGCTTCGATGGGCGCGCCCCGCGCCCACGACATGATGCTGTCGAACACGCCCGTCGGCGCAAGCGACAGCCGGCCGAGGCAGATGCCGGCCAGCATGGCGACGCCGATAAGCACCGCGAAAACTACAAGCCACACCGCCCCGCCGTCGAAGCGGCGAACGCTCTTCGCAGTCCGGGTTGAGGTTGGCGCGGACAAGGCCGCCTCACTTGCGGACGAAACGGTCGTAGCCCGCGCCCTTGGCGTTCATGTCGAGCAGCAGGACCTGGTCGAGCTGGTCGGCCGTCGGCTCGTGGCCGTAGATCTTGACGTACCATTCGGTGGTCGCCGCGCGCACGTCGAAGTTGAACCTTTCGGGATGCAGGATGTTGGCGAGCCACATCCACATCAGCGGCGAATCCTGGCTCGGCGGATCCCAGCGATAGCCGCCGACCGGCACTTTGTAGACGCGATTTGCGTTCGCCGCCTTGGTCGCGCCGAGGATCGGGTCGTCGTAGATCTTCGAGACGCTGACCTGGGGCTCGAAGGAGCCGAGCAGGATGACGTCCGGGTCCCAGGCCGCGATCTGCTCCAGGCCAACCGAGCCCCAGCCATCGATTTCATGTGCGGCATTGACCCCGCCGGCCAGGCTGATCTGCCAGTCCATGTAGGAGCTCTTGCCCTCGGTCTGGTACTCCGGCGAGGTGTAGAAGAAATAAGCGACCTTCGGCCTGTCGCTGTCGGCAAGGCCGGAAAGCCTGTCGTTGAGGGCCTTGGCCGTATCGTCGCGCCACTTCATCAGCATGCCGAGCTTGTCGGCGTGGCCCATGGCGGCGGCGGCCAGAGTCATGATCTGTCGGGCGTTCTCCTCCGCGCCGTAGATGATCGCCGCGGTGTTGATGCCGGCATTGGCGAGCGGGGTCACGCCATCATCCTTGCGGTTGCCCCACTGGATGACGAGGTCGGGCTTCATGGCCGCGACAGCCTCGACGTTCGGCATGAAGCCTTTGGAAGCGCCGCCGGCGATGATGTCGCTCGGGATGTCGTGCGCCTCGGGGAAGAACTGCCCGAGAATGCCTTCCTCGATCGCCAGCTTGGATTCGGGATGCATGGCGATCAGCTTGTCCGCGCCGCCATCCAGCGCAATCACCGTGGACGACCACGGAACCGGGAAGACGATGATCCGCTCCGCCGGTTCCTCCAGCGTGATCGTGCGGCCGGTCATGTCCGTGATCGTGACCGGATCGGCGAGCGCCGGAATGGCAGCCAAGGCGGCAATCGCCGCCATTACAAATACCCTGCCCGCCTGTCCCTCAAGGCCCATATTTCTCTCCGCTCCAGCTAATCCCCAACCGGGTCGGGAGAAATCCATACTTTTACAGTCATGTTTTCACAATGCTGTCCGTTCAAAAATTTCGGGCAACGTGAAGTCGGATATCGTGGCCACCGTCCGAGGCGCACCCGTCAGCAAGGGGGCAGGACTCAACTCTCCGGCAATCCGACTTCGACCATCGTCCTCATCAGACGGCCCCAGGCTTCGATGAAGATAGGGCTGGCGTTCCGGGTCGGCGACTCAAGATTGAGCTTGGTCGAGCCGGGCCGCAGCTCCATGGCCTTTGCCAGGGCCGCCTTTGCCTCGTCCGGCCGGCCCAGGTGCTGATAGGCAACCGCCAGCAGCAGATACGGGCGTCCCGACGCCGGTGTGATGGCGATCGACTGCTGCAGCCACGGCAACGCCTCGGCGTCGCGGCCGAGCAGCAAATTGGCCCAGCCGACCCCAAGCAGCCAGGTCCAGCGCGAGACCACGGGCGTATCGAACCGGTCGGCCTGCCTGAACGTCGTCAACGCGTCTTCGAAGCGCCCGAGCAGAAGCTGCGTGAGGCCCATCTGGTAAAGAGCCGACCCGTTCCAAGGGTCGAAGCTCAACACCTTGGCGCAGGCCACCAGGCTTTCGGCGAAGTTGTTGGTCGCGGTGAGGAAGCGGCAATAGGCTTCCAGCACGGGAATGGAGCGAGGTTTGATCAGCAACGCGCGCTCCAGCAGCGACCGGCCACTGGTCTGCGCCGCCGCGCTCTGCGCAGGATCGTACCAGAGCAACTGAATCCCGCGCGTCTGGAGCGCGGCAAGCGCGACCTGCAGGTCGACATTGTCGGGGTCGCCGGCGAGCGCGTTCTCCAGCATCGTCTGCGCCGTTGCAAAACGCTCGCGCGACGTCTGATTGATCGAAGCCATCGCCTGCTCGATGACGACCTTGGCATTGCCTGCCGGCGCGCCGTCGCCAGCCTCCGCCACGCCCTCGTCGAGCAGCGCGTTGACGCGGACTGCCAGCTCATGCCCGAGCCCGGCGGCGAGCCGCGAGCGTTGCAGCGCCGGGTCGCCTTCCATGCGGACTGAAACCGATGTCGTCCACTTTACCTCGCTGGTGGCGGCATCGGTCATGCGCGCCTCCAGGACCCAGACGTTCGCGCCCCTTTGCAATGCGCCATTCAGCACGAGGTCGGCATCGGCCGAGCGCCGGGACGCGCCCTGCGGGGGCGCCGATGCCGCTGTCGGCGGCGCCGCGACCACGCGAATGTCGTCGATCTTGGCTAGGCCGTCGGTGAGGAGGTCGGTAACGCCGGCCGCCATCCCGGCATCCCGATGGTCGTCGCCCTCCACGACGAGAGGCATCACGGCAATGACCGGCGGCGTGCGCTTGAAGATCAGGCCGGGCGCCAGGATCGGCGCGGCCACGGCAAGCCCGATGACAGCGCAAAGTCCCGCCACGGCGGCGGCGGCCGCAAAGCCGCGCAGGCCGAACGGAAACGGCTGTCTTTTCGCGGGCCCGGCCGTTGTCCCGGGCTCGGCCGCGGCGCCAGCTTTGCCTCCGGGTTGATCTGCAAGCGTCGCATCCGTTCGCGCCACAAGGCCGGTCGTCCCGTTCGACACCTCGGCGTCGAACAGGTAGCCGCGGCCGGATACGACCTTGATCAACTGGCGCTCGTCGTCGCCGAGCGCGGTACGAATTTCGCGGATGCACTGGAACAGGCTGTCCTCGCCGACATGGATATTCGGCCAGACCGCCTCCATCAGCTCCTGCTTGCTGACGACCCGCCCGGCATTGGTGGCGAACAGATCCAGCATGGCGAAGGGCTTCGGGCGCAGCCTGATCGGCTCGCCATCGGGACCGCGCAATTCGGCGCGCTGCTGATCGAGCTCGAAGCCGGCGAACCGGAACACCTTAACCCCCAAAATCCCCGAACCGTGCCGGGATCGGGCGAATATCAGAAAAACTTCAGAAAGTCACCGCCGCCCTGTCAGGACGCCTCGGCGATCTCGGTGGCATGACAATGGCGGGCATACCGAGGGTAGGGACGATGCGGAGAAATCCGCGCCGCCGTTGAAGTTGTTTGTGCGCGAGCGCCCACGTCCGGGCGATGTGGCCAGTCGACTGCCTGCTGTAGCGGGCGGTCAGACGTATCGCGTCATTTTATCGTTTAATATCAATGATTTGACTATTCTTGGGTGCATCGATTCCGGGTCTCGCTTCGGTCCCGGAGTTGGTGTCTACGACCGGTGTGGCGTGAAGGGGAATCGGGCGTGAGTGCCAGGACGTTTTCCAGAATACGGGTCAGCAGGGCTGCGCGTTTGCTTGCGCTGGCGGCTTCCGTCGCGCCCCTGGCGCTGATCGGCGCCGCGGATGCAACCCGCGCCGACGGCGCCAACGGACAGAATGGCACCGGCGGGTCCTGGTGGACGAACACGCCCGGCACTGGCGGCAATGCCGGCCTTTCCGGAGATGGCTTTTCCACTGGAACAGCGGGTGGCGGCGGCGGCAGTAGCCCCAGTGGCGGAGCGACCCAGAGCGGCTCCTCGGGAGCTTCCGACCGCGGTGGCGGCGGTGGCGGCGGTGTTGGCAACGCGTATGGCGGCGGCGGTGGCGGCGCTGGCGGCGTCGGCTTGGTCATCTCCACTACCACAGATGTCACCAGCACTCTCAAGGGGGGCCAGGGCGGCGACGGCGGCCGCGGCTCGGCCAATCCCAATCTTCCATCCACAGTCGGTGGGGGTGGCGGGGGTGGCGGGGGCGGCAGCGGCATCATCGTCAAGGACGCGAGCAGCGACGTCACTGTTACCGTGCAGTCCGGCGTTTCCGTCACCGGCGGCCAAGGCGGGTTTGGCGGAAGCTCGTACGATGCGTCCAACCACCCGGAACACAACGGAAGGGGCGGCACCGGCGGCAACGGCATCACTGCCCTCGAAACGCCCGGCAACGTGACCACCATCGTCAACAGCGGCACAATCAGCGGTGGCAAGGGCGGCCGCAGTTGGACCTTCGATGGCCCCTCACCAGGGGCTGGTGGCATCGGTATCGTCGGCAGCAGCGTGACGATCGTCAACAATGCCGGCGGCACGATCGCCGGCAACTACAACATGGATTACCTGATTATAGGCGGAGCCCGATCGCAGGCGATCTACATCACCGGCGGCACCAACAGCATCGATAATGAAGGGACGATCACCGGCAAGATCGAACTGGCCGGCGGCACCACGACGGTCTCGGGCGCCTATTCGGACGTGCTTCAGGTGAATGGCGGCGCGACGCTCACGGTGAGCACTGCCGCGGGCGACGCGACCGGGTTCAGCAATCTCAGCAATTTCGGCGCGGTCGCGATCGGCGACGGAAGCACGCTTTCGGCCGCTACAATCAACAATTCGGGCACGATCAGCGTTGGTGCGGGCGCGACGTTGCAAGGCATCGGCAATACGCTGAACAACAACTCGACCATCAATGTCGGTGCTGGCGGCATCGTCCAGGATGCCGGCGACATCAACAACAATGGCGGCGGCATCATCAATTTCAATGGTCCGACCGGCACCGCCACGCTTTCGTCCGGCACCGACACCATCAACAATGACGGGCAGATCAAGGTGCTCGGCGGCGATGTCGACGTCGACGGCGGCAATGTCACCAATCGCAACAGCGGCACGGTTTCGCTCACCGGCGGCGACATGTTCGGGGTGGGCACCTTCACCAATTCCGGCACCGCCACGCTGAATGTCGGCGCGGGCTACACGCTCGGCGTCGGGACCTTCTCGTTCGCGGGAGGCAGCGTGACCGGCACCGGCACGATCCAGGTCTCGACAGCGTTCAACCTCAGCGGCACCGGCACGATTGGCGCGTCGCTGACGGGCGCCGCTGCGCTGACCATGAACGGGTCGGGCGTCACGGTACTGACCGGCACCAACACCTACACCGGCGGCACGACAGTTTCGGCGGGTACGCTCAAGGCCGGGTCCGCGGGCGCCTTCTTGACCAACACGGCATACACCGTCAATGGCGGTACGCTCGACCTCAACGGCTACAGCCTCACCATGTCTAGCCTGTCGGGAACAGGCGGCACTGTCGCGCTCGGCACGGCCAATCTCATCGTCAACCAGACAAGCGACACGACCTATGCCGGCGCCATCATCGGCAGCGGTAACGTTACCAAGGACGGGGCTGGCATGCTGGTTCTGACCGGCGCCAGCACCTACACCGGCGGCACGACAGTCTCGGCGGGCACGCTTGCCGGAGGAGCGGCCAACGCATTTTCAGTGGCGAGTGCCTTCACTGTCGACGCCACGCTCGACCTTGGCGGGTTCGACCAGGAGATCGGTTCGCTGTCCGGAAGCGGCACCGTTACCAACAGCGGGGCCAGTGACGCGACACTGACGGCCGGCGGAAACAACACGTCGACCGCTTTCGGCGGAACAATCGAGGACGGGGCGACGAACAAGACGGCTCTTGCCAAGGCCGGAACCGGCAAGCTGACGCTGACGGGAGCCAACACCTATACCGGCGGTACGACGGTTTCGTCAGGCACGCTGCAACTCGGCACCAGCGGTGTCGGCGGCGTTACCGGGACGATCGTCGGCACCGTGACGATTGGCGCGAACGGCCTCCTCGCCGTACAGAACGCCGACACCAGCGGTATCACCAGCATTGCAAACAGCGGCTATGTAAACTTTTCGAACACCACGAGCGCCGGAAGCGTCGCGATCACCAACGATGGTATGTTCTTTTTCAGCAACGACAGTACGGCTGCCGCGGCCACCTTCACAAACAACGAGGTCCTGTCCTTCACCGGCGCGAGCACGGCCGGCACTGCGCATATCGACAACAGGGATGCCCTGTATTTCTACGACGACGGTAACGCCGACGCGGCCACCATTGCCAACAGCGGCACCGTGAACTTCGGCGACGACAGCAAGGCCGGCAGCGCCACCATAACCAACACGGGCGTCGTCAACTTCGACGGCGACAGCACGGCAGACGACGCCACCATCGTCACCGAAAGCGGCGCGGGCCGCTTCGTTCATTTCCTGGGCGCCAGCTCCGCCGGCACCGCCGACATCACCAACAATGCCGGCATGGATTTCTTCGGCACGAGCACGGCCGGCAGCGCCACGATTACCAACAACGCCAGCGCCAACCTGGATTTCTATGAGGACAGCAGCGCCGGCAGCGCCGTCATCACCAACTATGGCGCTCTGACCTTCAATGAGAGAGTCCTGACCGGCGCCATCAGCACGGCCGACAACGCCACCATCACCACCAACAACGGCGGCAGCGTCAAATTTTATGGCAACGCCGACGGCGGCACCGCGCGTTTCATCACAAATGCCGGCGGCACGTTCGACATATCCAACGCTACGACCGGAACGACGACCGGCTCGATCGAGGGCGCCGGTACCTACTACCTCGGTTCGAAGACGCTGACCGTCGGCGGCAACGACCGGTCGAGCACGGTCAGCGGAACGATAGCGGATGGTGGCGCGAACGGCGGCACCGGCGGCTCGCTGGTCAAGACCGGCAACGGCAAGTTCACGCTCGCGGGCACCAGCACCTATACCGGCACGACAACGGTTTCGGGCGGCACGCTGGCTGGGGGAGCAACCAACGCATTTTCAGCGGCGAGCGCCTTCACGGTCAATGCCACGCTCGACCTCGGCGGATTCGACCAGCAGATCGGCTCGCTGTCTGGAAGCGGCACCGTCACCAATGGCGGCACGGCCGATGCGACGCTGACGGCAGGTAGCGACAATACCTCGACCGGTTTCAGCGGCATCATCAAAGACGGCGCGACCAACAAGACGGCACTAACCAAGACCGGTTCCGGGACGCTGACGCTTTCGGGGACGAATACCTATACCGGTGGCACGACCATCGCAGGCGGCACGCTCGTCGTTTCGAGCGACGCCAATCTCGGCAATAGTTCGGGCGGCCTGACGTTCAATGGCGGCACGCTTAAGCTGGGCGCCTCGTTCGACCTAGCCGACACGCGCGACGTCACGCTCAACGCCGGCGGCGGCATCATCGACTCGAATGCGTTCTCCGCCACCATCGGCGGCGACATCACTGGCGCCGGCGGGCTCACCAAGACTGGCGCCGGCACGCTGACGCTGGCGGGAGACAGCAGCTATTCCGGCAACACGACCGTCAATGGCGGAACGCTGGAGATCACCGGGACCGTCGCCGACGCGACCGGCTATATCGGCAAGCTTGCCGGCTCCAACGGCGAGGTCGTGGTCGCGGGCGACGGGGCGAGCTGGACCAATTCAGCCGACCTTTATGTCGGCTACGACGGCGCCGGCAGCCTGACGATCGCGGACGGCGCCGCCGTCAGCAACGTATACGGGTATGTAGGGTTTCAGTCCGGCTCCGGCACCGTCATGGTGACAGGCGAAGGCTCGACCTGGACCAACATCTACGGTCTATACGTTGGCACTGGCGGCACCGGCGAATTGACGATCGCGGACGGCGGGGCTGTCAGTAGCTTGGGCGGAGAGATCGGTTACTTCGCTGGTTCGTCCGGCACCGTCATGGTGACGGGCGAGGGGTCGACCTGGACCAACCGCGGCGAGCTGAAAGTCGGTGACTTCGGTAACGGCGCGTTGACGGTGCAGGATGGCGGCACCGTTTCGGCGGCCGCCGTCCAGATAGCGGTGAATTCCGGGGCGATCGGCACGCTCAACATCGGCGCGGCGGCGGGCAACACGGCAGCGGGCGCCGGCACGCTGGGTACCGATACCGTGGCGTTCGGGGCCGGTACCGGCAAGATCGTCTTCAACCACACCGAGACGAACTACGCGTTCGCGTCCAGCGTCTCCGGCAATGGCAGCCTTGAGCAGATCGCGGGCACGACGATCCTCACCGGAATCAACACCTACACCGGCGCGACGACGGTCTCCGGCGGCACGCTGCTGGTGAACGGCTCGATCACGTCGGACGTGACGGTCGATGCGGGGGCAACGATCGGCGGCACGGGCACTTTGGGCAACACGACCGTCAACGGCACGCTGTCGGCCGGCAACAGTCCCGGGACGCTGACGGTCGACGGCGACCTGACGCTCGGCTCCACCTCGACCAGCCGGTTCGAGCTCGGCGCTCCCGGCACGATAGGCGGCCCGGCGAACGACCTCGTCTACGTCACTGGCGATCTCACGCTTGGCGGCACGCTGCAGATAGCAGGCCCGGGCCTGTCGGGATACTACCGTCTCTTCGATGTCGACGGCACGATCTCGGGCAGCTACACGACCGTGCCGACCGATGCGACCGTGCAGACCGCGATCCCGCACCAGGTGAACCTGTTCATCCAGAATGGCGATCAGATCGTGCAGTTCTGGGATGGCGCCGACAGCGCCGGCAACGGCGCGGTCGACGGTGGCGCCGGCACATGGAGCGCGGCCGGCACCAACTGGACCGGAGCGCCGGGCAGCGCCAACTTCAACGACCAATGGCATGGCGAGGTCGGCGTGTTCGCGGGCACGGGCGGCATCGTGACCGTGAGCGGCCCGGTCGCGTTCGAGGGCCTGCAGTTCTCGACCACGGGCTATACGATCGCCGGCGGCGACCTAGCCATGACCGGCAATGCCAGCGACCCGCAGGGCAACGCGGCGGCGAGCTTCGTCACCGTCGAGGGTGGCGTGACGGCGGTGATCGCCTCGGCGCTCACCGGCTCCGGCATCGGCCTGGACAAGCACGGCAGCGGCACGCTGATCCTTGCCGGCGCCAACACCTATACCGGCCTCACCACGATCGCCGACGGCACGCTGCAGATCGGCGACGGCGGGAGCAGCGGCTCGATCGATGGAAATGTCGTCGACGATGCGACGCTCGCTTTCAACCGGTCGGACACATACACCTATGCCGGCGACATCTCGGGAACTGGGACAATTCAACAGGCGGGTACCGGCACGACCGTACTGACCGGCGGCATCAGCCACACCGGCGGCACCACGGTCAGTCAGGGAAAGCTGCAGCTCGGTAACGCCGGCACCGCCGGATCGATTGACGGTGTCTTGACCGTGGCCGCCAACGGCACGTTGGACGTCGTCAACGCCGACACGAGCGGCATCACCAACATCACGAACAGCGGTACCACGAATTTCCACAATGGCACGGCCGGCACCGCCACAATCACCAACAACGCCGGCGGCACGGTGGAATTTCTCAACAACAGCACCGCCGGCGACGCCGTGATCACGAACAACACCTTGAACAGCTATTTGGGTTTCGTCGACAATAGTAGCTCCGGCAGCGCCACCATCAACAATGCCGGCACGTTGTCTTTCCAAAATACCAGCACGGCCGGCAGCGCCGTGATCGCCAATAACTACTTTGCGTCTTTCTTCGACGACAGCACGGCCGGCAACGCCACGATCACCGCCGGCGGCACGGTCTGGTTTCACGAAGACAGCAGCGCCGACAACGCTGCAATCACCATCAACGCGGGCGGCCTAGCGTTTTTCGACGACAACAGCACGGCCGGCGACGCCGAGATCGTCAACAACAGCTCGCTGTGGTTCTTCCACGACGGCACGGCTGGCAACGCTACGATCACCAACAACGCCTTGGGCACGGTAGAATTCTACGGCGCCAGCACGGCCGGCAGCGCCACCATCACCAACAACCGTGTCATGTCTTTCTCGGAGAATAGCACGGCCGATAGCGCTGCCATTACCAACAACGGCTATATAGTTTTCGCCAACGCGAGCACGGCCGCCAATGCAGACATCGTCAATAGCAGCGGCGGTCAGTTGGTTTTCGGCAGCGCGAGCACGGCCGCCAATGCCGATATCACCACCAATGGCTTGCTGAATTTCTACCAGGACAGCACGGCTGGCACCGCCATAATCGCCAACGAGGCCGGTGGCACGGTGCAATTTTTCGGCGACAGCACGGCCGACGACGCAGACATCGCCAACAGCGACAAGCTGCGGTTCAAGGAGCGCAGCACGGCCGACAATGCCACGATTACCACCGAAAACGGCGGCACGACTCTATTCCTCGACACCAGCAGCGGCGGCAACGCGCACTTCATCACCGAGGCCGGCGGTGCGGTCGACATATCGGGCCTGACGTCAGCCGGAACGACGGCCGCCTCGATCGAAGGCGCCGGGAATTATTTCCTCGGGTCCAAAGAGCTGACCGTCGGCGGCGACAATGCGTCGACCACAGTCAGCGGGATCATTGCGGACGGCGGCGCCATCAGCGGCACGGGGGGCTCACTGGTCAAAATCGGCACCGGCACGCTGACGCTCACCGGCGCCAACACTCATACTGGTGGCACGACGATCTCCGACGGCACGCTGCAGATCGGCGACGGCCACGGCACAGGCTCGATCCTGGGCGATGTGCTCAACAACGCGACGTTGGCTTTCAACCGCTCCGGCACCCTCCAGCTCGACGGTGTGATTTCCGGCACGGGCGACGTCGAGCAGAACGGCGCCGGCACGACAATCCTCACCGGGACTAGCACCTACATAGGCGCGACGACGGTTTCTGCCGGTACGCTGCTGGTCAACGGCTCGATCGCTTTATCGTCGGGCGTGACAGTGGATGCGGGCGCGACGATCGGCGGCTCGGGCACACTGTCCGACACTGTCGTCAACGGCACGCTGTCGGCCGGCAACAGCCCCGGCACGCTGACCGTCGATGGTGACTTGACGCTCGGCGCGACGTCGACCAGCCTGTTCCAGCTTGCCGGGCCCGGCGTGTCCGGCGGCTCCTCGAACGACCTGGTTGACGTCACCGGCGATCTCACGCTCGGCGGCACGCTTGATACGGGGAGCGCGGTGTCGGGCTACTACCGGCTCTTCAACGTTGACGGGACGACCTCCGGCGCCTTCGACACCGTGGCGTCCGACGCGACCGTGCTCACCAACATAGACCACCAGGTCAACCTGCTGCTGCAGAACGGCGGCCAACTCGTGCAGTTCTGGGACGGCGCAGATGCCGCAGGCAACGGCGCGGTCGACGGCGGTGACGGCACCTGGGATGCGGCGGCCACGAACTGGACCGGTGTGCCGGGCAGCGACGTCAACGATCAATGGCATGGTCACGTCGGCGTGTTCGCCGGCACCGCCGGCATGGTGACGGTGAGCGGGCCTATCGCCTTCGAGGGCCTGCAGTTCTCGACCGACGGCTACATGATTGCCGGCGGCGACCTGACCATGAGCGGCGACAGCGCCGGCAACGCATCCGCGAGCTTCGTCAATGTCGATGGCGGGGTGACAGCCGAGATCGCCTCGGTGCTCACAGGAGCGGCCGGCATCGGGCTGGACAAGCTCGGCGGCGGCACGCTGACTCTCACCGGCGTCAACACCTATACGGGCGCCACGACGATCGAGGCCGGCACGCTGGCGCTGGCGGGCAACGGCAGCATCGCGGCGTCAAGCGTGGTCGCGGTTAACGGTGGTGCGTTCGACATTTCCGGCGCAACTCTGCCTTTCGTGTCGATCAATACGCTCGCGGGGGCATCCGGCGGGACCGTCCAGCTCGGCACCAACGGGCTCGCCATCATGAACGGCTCGACGGAATTTGCCGGCACGATCGAGGGCAATGGCGGACTGGAGATTGCCGGCGGCACGCAGACACTGTCCGGCATCAACACCTATGCGAATGCCACACAGATCGACGCCGGTGCCACGCTGGCGCTGAAGGATAGAGGCTCGATAGAGGGTTCCGCCTATGTCGGCCTGCTGGGGACGGGTAAGCTCGATATCTCGCAGACCACCGACGGCGCGACTGTCGCGGGCCTGTTCAGCCTGACCGGCGACGGCACGGTGGCGCTCGGCTCCAAGACGCTCACCATCACCGATGGCTCGCTGTTCGGCGGCTCGATCCGGGACGGCGGCATCGGCGGCGGAACCGGCGGCAACCTCGTGATCGCGAGTGGCGCCTCGCAGGAGCTGTCCGGCGCCAACCTGTTCACCGGCACCACGACGATCGAGGCCGGCGGTGCGCTGCAGCTTACCGGCGACGGCAGCCTGTTTTCTTCGAGCGGCATCGTCGCGAATGGCGTCTTCGATATTTCCGGGCAGAACACAGGCTCCGGCCCGGGGATCAAGTCGCTGACCGGCAGCGGTGAGCTTTATCTCGGCGATCGTGACCTGACTATCGTAAGTGCCGATGGCACCTTCGACGGCGTGATCAGCGATTGCGGCTCGACCGGCACCGAATGCATCGCGGGCTCGACCGGCGGCAGCCTCGTGCTGGCCGGCGGAACGCTGACGCTTTCCGGCGTCAACACCTATACCGGCGGAACGGTGGTGGGCTACATTTCCTTCCCGACCGCTACGCTGGTGGTGATGAACGACGAGGCGGTCGGCACGGGTCGCGTGCTGCTCGATTCGACCGGCGTCTTCCAGGCCGGCGCCGACGGGCTGACCTTCGACAATAATTTTGCCGTCAGCTCCAGCTTCGGCACGGTCGACACCAACGGCTTCACGATGACGATCTCAGGCGTCGTCGCCGACGCGACGGATCCGGGGACGTTGCACAAGACCGGAGCCGGGACGCTGATCCTCGCCAACGACAACACCTATGGCGATGGCACGGTCGTCGAGGCCGGCACGCTGCAGCTCGGCGACGGCGGCACTGCCGGCTCGATCCCTGGCGACGTGTCGGTCGGCGGCATCCTCGCCTTCGACCGCTCCGATACGTACACCTTCGCCGGCACGATCTCGGACGACGGTGCGAATGCCGGCCAGGTGGTTCAGCAAGGAACCGGCGTCCTGGAACTCACGGGAACCAACACCTATTCGGGCGGGACATCCTTCAACTACGGCGTGGTTGCGGTCGCGAGCGACGACAATCTCGGCGACGCTTCGGGTGGGCTGACCTTCGACGGCGGCAGGCTGCGCTATGACGCGGCCTTCGACCTCGCCGACACGCGTCCGGTCACGCTCAACGCCGGCGGCGGCACCTTCGACACCAACGGTTTCACGACCACCTTGGCTTCGGACATAACCGGCTCCGGCGGCCTGACCAAGGACGGCGCCGGCGTGCTGGTGCTGTCGGGCGACAACAGCTACACGGGCCAGACGACGGTGTCGGAAGGCACGCTGCGTGCCGGGACGGCCGATACGTTCTCGTCCGGCAGCGCGTTCGCGGTAAGCGGCGGCGCCACGCTCGACCTTGGCGGTTTCGACCAGGCTATCGCCTCATTGTCCGGCGCGGGCGAAGTAGCGCTCGGAAATGGCGACCTGACGGTGCACCAGGCGGTCGACACCGAATTCTCCGGCGCCCTCTCGGGCGGCGGTACATTCATCAAGGAAGGTGTCGGCAAGCTGATGCTTTCGGGGGTCAGCACCTACACCGGCCAGACCTTCGTCAACGGCGGCATCCTGTCGGTGAACGGCGACATCTCGTCGTCATCGCTTCTGACGGTCGGGCCGGGGGGCACGATCGGGGGCGGGGGCGTGCTGCCGTCGACCGTCGTCGACGGCGGCACGCTCGCCCCGGGCAACTCGATCGGCACCGTGACGGTTTCCGGAACCGCGACGTTCGTGGCCGGCTCGACCTACGCAGTCGAGGTCGACAGCAATTCCGCCGACCGCACCGACATTTCCGGGACCGCAGACCTCTCGGGCGGGACGGTGGCGGCGAGCTATGCGGCTGCCAGCTACATCCAGAAGAACTACACGATCCTGACCGCGCAAGGCGGGCGTGGCGGCACGACCTTCGCGGCGCTGACCGGCACGGCGCCGGCGGGCTTCACGCAAAGCCTCGCCTACGATGGCACCGCGGCCTATCTGGTGCTCGACCTGGAGATGCGCGGGGGTGGGGACCCCGGCAATCCGGGCGGTGGGGATCCAGGCGGTGGCGAACCCGGCGGTGGCGATCCAGGCGGTGGCGGCGATCCAGATGGCGGTTCGATCTATGACAATTTGAACCGCAACCAGCGCAGTGTCGCCAACGCGATCGTCGGCTATTTCGACGCCAATGGCGGTATTCCGGCGGAGTTCGCGGCGCTCGACCCGAACGGGCTGACGCAGGTGAGCGGCGAGCCGACTGCCGGGGCGATTACCGCGGGCATCGAGAGCGCCGACCAGTTCCTCGGTCTGATCAGCGACCAGTCGCTGGCCGGGAGCGGCGGTGTGTTCAGTGGCTCGGCGGACGGCACGGCCCCGGCCGCCTATGTCGCGGAAAGCACAAAGGCCAACTCCGGGCAGTTCGCAGCGCTCGGCATGGAGACCAGTCGCGCCGTCGACGCGGTCGAGCATGTGTTTCAGAGCCGCTGGCGGAGCTGGGGGGCGGCCTATGGCGGCTCGCTTTCGGTGGACGGCGATAGGGTGGCCGGTTCGCACGACACTGAAGCCAGCACGTTCGGTCTCGCCGGCGGCATCAGCCGGCGCTGGGGCGACACGCTCGTCGGTCTGGCGCTGGGCGGCGGCTATTCGAGCTTCGATGTCTCCGACGAACTGGGAGAGGGCCGTGCCAACACCTTCAATGCCGGCGTGTTCGCCAGGCAGGCGTTCGGCGAGGCTTATGTCGCGGGTGCGGCCGCCTACGGCTTCTACGACACCCGCATCAGCCGCAGCGTGCTGGGCGACACGCTCAGCGGCGATTTTGGCGCACATTCGTTGTCTGGCCGCATCGAGGCGGGCTACGGGATCGCCACGCCTATCGTGACGCTTACCCCCTATGCCGCCTTCCAGGCGATCGCCTATCACCTGCCGTCCTACAGCGAGACCGGCACGGGCAGCTTCGCGCCTGCCTATGAGAGCGACAC
>Ga0081539_10003539_pt1 | contig 18994 bp, 12 predicted proteins | sample TabmetS4T2R2_FD_71023 | JGI IMG/M metagenome (GOLD analysis project Ga0081539, IMG submission 71023) | Tabebuia heterophylla rhizosphere microbial communities from the University of Puerto Rico - S4T2R2 | ecosystem: Host-associated > Plants > Roots > Rhizosphere ...
TTCGGCGGATCGCTCTACGAAGGCATGGTCGATGCCGCGGGTGGACCGAGCAATCCGCAAGGGCGCTTGAACGATCGCGCCGGTCAACCGGCCGGCGTCGGCGGCCTGAAGCGGGATCTGCCAACCAACGTCTACCGCGTCGACGCATCGGGTCGTGTGACGCTGGTGATCGATCAGGACGGGCTCGGCTCGTCACCAAACGGCATCGCGTTCTCACCCGATTACAAGCGGCTGTACGTCGTCGCACGCGGCGGCGTGGTGATGGGCGAGATCTCGTCGCGGAACGACGTCCCCAAGGTGGCGCCGTTCAGCAACTTCATGATCGACGGCGTGCGCTGTGGACCCGACGGAATCCGCGCAGACGTCCACGGGAACCTGTGGTGCAGCAGCAACGCGGGGAATAACGTCGGTTACAGCGGTGTGACCGTCCACTCGCCGGAAGGAACGGTACTTGGACGAATTCGATTACCCGAGGTCTGCGCGAACATCACGTTCGGCGGCGCCAAACGCAATCGCCTGTTCATGGCCGCCGGCCAATCACTCTACGCGGTGTATGTGAACTCGCAGGGGGCCGGGCCGGGTTGATTCGCAACCCGCTGACGCTGGAACCAACTCCCAACTTCCCAACAAAGCGTTGGGAGTTGGGCGTTGGCGTGGGCGGCAGCGAGTTGGAAGTTTCCTCGCAGGGGCCGCCTTCAGGGCGGCCCACCGATCTAGAAATTCATCGTGAAGTTCAGGCGCACGAACCGCGGGTTGTAGATGCTCGTCGGAGTTCCCCACCCGCTTGGCCGCGGCGTACGGTCCAGCGTGTAGTCGTACGTCGTGTTGTACCCCGTCGTGTAGTTCGTGTTCGTCAGGTTGTTGAGGTCGACGCCGACGTCGGTCCGGTACCGTCCGAACCGCACGATTTTCGCAAACCGCATGTCGATCTGCGACCGGCGGTTGTCAGCGTAGATTCGGTGCTCGTTGTCGCCGATTTGCAGCGTCGTCGTGCCCGTCGCTGTTGCACCTGGCGGCAGATGGCCGAGCGCCGCCGCAATCACCGAGTTCGGCACGATCCAGCCCGCCGTCGTCTCCGCCGTGCCGGCGAGCAATGCGGCCGGCTGCGAACGCAGCGTCGCGCTGATGAGGACGTCGATCCGCGGCACCGTGTAGGTCACGAGTCCACGCAGCGTCGTCTGCCACGGCTCGAAGTTGCGGCAGCCGCGTGGGTTCGGCCCCGTGATGACCCCGGTGTTCGAGTTCACCTGGTTGTACCGGACGTCGACCTCGCAGGTGTTCACCTTGGCACGGCCGGTCGTCGTTCCGACCTGCGTTCGCAGGCCGCCGCGGATGCGCGCGTTCAGCGTGGCGTCAAAGCCGTCCCACACGCTGGAGCGCTCGGCACCGAGGTCCTTCTCGCGAAGCAGGATGCGCTGCGGTGCCACCGCTTGCGCCGCCGCCGTCGGCACGAAGACCGTCACCGGGTACCCACCGCCATCGGGCAGCCGCGAATCCTGCGGCGCCGTCAGCGTGTACGTCTCGTAGTACGAGTTGATGTTGCCGCGACGAGTCAGGTCGTCGGTGACGAAGAACCCTTTGAAGCTACGATGGGTGAAGCTGAAATCCGCCGAGACACGCGGCACGATCTCCTGCTGCACCGAGACGGTCGTCTGATAATCGCTCGGCCGCACGCCCCAGCCGCTCAGCACGCCGGGGTCGACGATCGTCGCCGCGCCAGCCTTGCCGAAGTTCGGTGCGGTGCCGGTCGCCGCGGCGCATTCGCCGTTGGCGGCCGGGTTCAGCAGATCGCAGTTGACGACGAAGTCGCCGTTACCGCCGGCAGCCACCGACGCGTTCCACTGGCGATTCGTCACGCTGCGCACGATCGTGGCACCCGGGTTCGTCGAGGTGTACGGCGCGTCATTGGCCGCATACGCGAGGTAGCGACCCCACTGCACCTTGAGGGCCGTTTTGCCGTTGCCCCACAGGTCGTACGCGGCGCCGACGCGCGGCGTGATGTCATTGAAGGCGTCGACACCTTTGGTCTTCTGGATGGTGATCGGCTGCGCGTTGAGGAACGACGTCTTGCCGAACGTGCCGTTGCCTTCGACCGGCGCGTAGCTCGACGCGCGGTCGTAACGCAGCGCGCCCTGCAGCGTCAACCGGCTGTGCGTCCACGTGTCCTGAATGAACAGCCCGTTGGTGGTCGTCAGCGTCCGACGACCCATCTCCGGCAGGTAATAACTGACGGCGTTCGGCACGCCCTGGTTGAAACGATAACCAAGCTGCGTCTGGCCGGCGAGGTCGTCGTCCTGCAGATCGAGTCGGCGGAACTGATAGCCGATCTTCGCGCTGTGGGCGCCGGTGACGTACGACGCCGAGCCGGTCGCGTCGTCGGTCTTGCCGACGGCGGGGCCCCACGTCTCCACGCCGCGGTAGCGGAAGTTCGCCACCGGTGCGTAGCGAAGACCCGTCGCGGGATTGATCGCGTTGGACTGCTCGGTCACGGGAATCAGGTTCGTGATGCCGTCCGGTGGCGGATGTCCGAAGATCGGCTGGTAGCGGAATGCCTGCATGCCGGCCTCGAGCAGCAGTTTGCTGCCTGCCGTCATCGTCCACGTGCCCTGGTTGATGTAGAACGGCACGTCGAAGTAGCCGCGCGCGGCCGTCGACGTCGCTTCCGGCGACATCTGCGTCGGCGCCGAGTTGTTGCCGAGACCGATCCAGTCGGTACCGCGATTGTGGCAGCCGTTGGTGTCGACGCTCAGCGGCGTGCCCTCGCACCGCTTCTGATACTCGGAGTAGTAGCGGACGCGGCTCTTTCCGAATTGACCGGTGAGGCGACCGATGAACATGGTGCGGTCCTGCACCAGGCGCGATTCGATCGGCGACCCGACCCAGTCCCAGCGCGCGGCGTTGCCGGCGTTGGCGTTCGCCTGAATGCCTTCGAGGCCGGTCTGCGTGCTGAGATCGCGGTAGCTGCCGTAGAACCAGAGGCGATCCTTCTTGATCGGACCGCCGAGCGAACCGTTCCAGTCGTAGGCGCGAATGATGCCGGGCGCCTGCCTCAGGTTCGGGTTCAGCGTTTTGATGTCGTCGGTCAGGTTCTCCGAGCTCGACCACTTGCCGGCGGTGCTGAAGAACCCGCTGCCCGACAGACTGTTGCCGCCCGACTTCGGGATGATGTTCATCACCGGGCCGCCGATGTCGCTTTCACCAAGACCGCCGCCCACCGTCGTCGCGACTTCTTCCGCGTTCACGGTGTCGTACACGACCGATGCAAATCCGCCGCTGCGCGCTGCGGTCAACGGAAATCCGTTGATGGCGTAGCGGCCTTCACCGGCGACCGTCGTCGAGTTGATCGTGCTCGACCGGGCGTAGAAGTTCGTCATGGTCGGCGACAGCGACAGACCCGCATCGCCGACGAAGATGCCTGGGGTCGCGTTGAGCAACGCGCCGGCCGCACGCGTGGCCGGGATGGTTTGAATGACCTCGGAGTTGAGGACGATCTCACGCTTGCTGCTCTGCACGTCCACGACCGGCGTCTCGCCGCTGACCGTGATGGTCTCTTCGAGTCCGCCGACTTTCATCGTGATCGGGATCGTCAGCGTCTGACTGCCGGACAGTTGGACGCCGTCACGCTTGACCGTGGAGAACCCGGGCAAGGTGAAGGTCAACGAATACGTCCCCGGCGTCAGGTCGATGATCCGGTACTGCCCGGTATCGTCAGTGACCGCCGCGCGGGTCTTTTCAATCAGTGCGGGGCTGGACGCTTCGACGGTGACACCGGGCAGCACGGCCCCGGAGTCGTCGCGAACAGTGCCCGTGAGAGTTCCCTGAGCCTGCGCAAATGCCGGCAGCAGCAACACCGCCGCCGCGAGTAACAACCGCTTCATTACTCCCCTCTCTCATTCACCGAGTCGACGTAGCGAACGCGCGAGCCGAAGCGGAAGGACCACCGATAGTCATCCCGCACGGAGTACCCACGCGCGCGTCGCGGCGCGCTCTAGAAGCCTACATTGTATGCAGAACTTGAGAGATTAAGGGGGTCAGGGCCGTAAGTCAACCAAAATTGCCCAATCTACGACCACTCAGCGAGGCTGCACGCAAAAGAGTGCATGCAGCCATATCACAATGTTTCGGTGTATTGGTAGATGGGTAGATGGGTAGCTGGGTGGCTAGGCCGCTCTTGCGTCCAGCAAGAGTTTTCACCCAGCCACTCAACTACCCAGCCACTCGACGACCCAGATCGCTACGAGGCGGCCGCGGAGTGGCCGTTCGACCCATGATCGACCAGACGCCACTTGCCCCCGATCGACTCGAACTGGCGGTGCTTGCGCAATGTCTTGAACAGGATGCTGTACCCGTTCTTCGCGCTCAGCGGGCGGCCGGCGCGGTCGAAGGTCTCGAGCAGCTGCCGGATGCTGAGCGGCGCGGCTGCCTTGGCCAGCACGGCCCCCGCGGCCTGGGCGTGACTCAGCCCTTTCAGGTCCGGAGGCGCCATCGTTTCGATCACGTCGGCCGGCGGCGCATCGGCACCGTCCCCGCTCATGGCCTCCAGCTGGCGGATGATCCGGTCCAGGCGCGCAATCTCCTGCTTGATGCGCCCCTGCTGCTGTTTCAATCCGTCGCGAGTCTCACGAAGCGTGCGTAGCGGCCGGGCGTAGGAAATTCGCTGCATCTCTCTTCCCTCTCTTCAGCCTGTCTTCAGGCTTGGGGTGTATGGGTTGTCTCGATTTGGTACTGACGCAGACCATATCCAGAGGGATGGCCCAAGTCCTGAGCGGGCCGCTGAAAATTGACCTGAATTTGCTGAAAGTCCTGACTTTGTCACCGGTTTCAGCGATCAGCGCCCGGTATATGATTGGGCGGCCCCCGGAGGCGGCATGACCTCGGACGAACGCTACTCGTTCGGACCTTATCTCGTGGATGTCCCCAGGCGCGCGCTCCTGCGTGACGGGGAGCCGCTCGCGATCACACCCAAGGCGTTCGAGACGCTGCTGGCGCTCGTACGCAATCGCGATCGCGTCATGCCCAAGGACGAGCTGCTGCAGGCCGTGTGGCCTGATGCCTTCGTGTCGGAAGACAGCCTGACGCAGAGCGTGTCCGTCCTGCGGCGCGCGCTCGGAGATCGATCGGGGCAGCCACAGTTCATCGCGACCATACCGAGGCGTGGGTATCGTTTCGTCGCCGCAGTCGAGGCGCTGACCGTCGTCGAAAGCGACGGCGAGGGCGAAAACCTCCCCGCGATCGTCGAGACCGAGCCTGAAGCGCTGCTGCCGATTCCGCTGTCGAGTGAACCGTCACTACCCTCGCCGCCACTACCCGTGGCACCGCCGCCGTTCAAGCGAGGCTGGGCGGCAGCCGCGGCTCTCGTGGCGGTCATCGCGGCCACCGTTGTTCTGAGCGTTCGCACCGGGACAACCGTGCCACGCGGCGTCGTGCCGACCGGTTCGATTCGCTTCATCCTCGATCCGCCGCAAGACCACGCGCTCGCCTCGGGAGCGGCGCTCTCGCCGGATGGCCGCTATCTGACGTTCGTCGCGCGGGAGCAAGGCTCTGGACGGCCGAAGCTCTGGGTGCGCTCGCTCGAATCGCCGGATCTCCGTGAATTGCCCGGCACCGAGGGTGCGTTTCGTCCGTTCTGGTCTCCCGATAGCGACTCGATTGGATTCTTTGCCTCGGGACAACTGAAGCGCGTTCGCGTTGATGGAAGCGCGCTGCAGACGCTCGCGTCCGTTGGCTATCGTCCGTCAGGCGGCAGCTGGTCGAGCCGCGGCGTGATTGTCTTCTCCGACCGCCAGTCGCAGCTCTTCGTCATTCCGGCAACCGGCGGCGATCCGAAACCGCTGACTGTTCTGCAGGACAGCGAACAGGAGCTCGCGCACCAGATGCCGAGCTTCCTTCCCGACGGCAATCACTTCCTGTATTACGCCGCCAGCAGTACCGCCGATCGCAACGCCACGTACATCGGCGCGCTCGACTCGAGCGACCGCATCCGGTTGTTCGATGCCTCGGCGTCGTCAGTGATCTACGCGCCGCCGGGCTATGTCTTGTTCGTGCGCGACGGTGTACTGATGGCGCAGCGGCTCGACACCTCGCGACTGCGGCTGACGGGCGCGCCCACGTCGCTGGCGCAGAGCTCCGCGCAGAATCCCGACACACGGGTCGGCGTCATCTCCGCGTCGACCACCGGCCTGCTCACGTTCGGTGGCGACATTCCCTCGGCACGCCTGGTGTGGGTGGCGCGCGACGGCCAGCCGTTGCACGCCGTGGACGCACCCGTACCGCTGCACAACCCGACGATGTCGCCGGATCAGCGGTACATCGCCGCCGACGCCAGCCTGAACGGACCACGGTCAGGGATCTGGCTGATCGACGTCGCTCGCGGCGCGCCGGTCCGCTTCAGCGACGGCATTCTGCCAACGTGGGGACCGCGCGGGTCTGATGTGTCGTTCACCGTGCCGCACGGCGCCGGCGAAGCCGATCTGATGGCTCGTTCGATCACCGGTCCGGCCACCGCCGACACCATTCTCGTTGGCGGACCGCAGATGAAGATCGGCGGCAACTGGACGCCCGACGGTCAGCTCGTGTTCACGACAACCAACCCGCAGACGCGTCTGGACCTGTTGCGCATGCCGGCGGGCTCGCGAACGCCCGTTCCGTATCTGCAGACGCCGTTCAACGAGCTGCACGGCCAGGTCTCGCCCGACGGCCGCTGGATCGCCTACACGTCCGACGAGTCCGGGAACTGGGAGGTCTACCTGCAAACGTTCCCCACCGCCGGAGGCAAGCGCGTGATTTCCGTCGGCGGCGGCGGCGAGCCGCTGTGGCGGAAAGACGGCCGCGAGCTGTACTACATCGCGCCTGACGCCACCGTGATGGCCGTCAGCATCACACCCGGCGCAGCGCTGCAGGTCGGTCAACCCAAACGGCTATTCCGTGCGCCGATCACCGCCGACATCCTGACCTACCGCAATCAGTACGCCGTCGACGCCGACGGCCAACGCTTCCTGTTCGATTCAGCCGGCGAACGCGAACCCATCAACGTCGTCGTCAACTGGAACGCGCTCATCAATCCATAAACCCTGTTCCAATTCCCGGTTCCCAGTTCCAGGTTCCAGTCGTTTCTCGTTTCGGTTCCGTCAGGGTTCCGATTCAGAGTTCCTGTTCTCCGTTCGGCGTTAAGCTCGAACCACGAACTCCGAGCGTTGAACCCGAACGAACCCCCGAACCATCGGAACTCGGAAGCGCGAACCCGGAACCATCGGAACTCGGAACCCGGAACCTAGAACCACTGGAACTCGGAACGGGGAACCCGGAACCGGGAACTACGGTGTCAATGGATCTCCACCAGCTCTTCGTACTCGCCAACGCGTTCAAGGAAGGCGATCTTCCGGTCGGCGGCACGCGCGATGATGGCATCCGCAGCGACGCACGACGCGAACTGCGGGCCACGCGGTTAGGGAGCATTCGCCGCGCGTCGTTCGTGGACGACGGCGTGAGCGCGGCGATCGAGCGCGGTCGGGACCACGCACACGATCGGGACCTCGACGTCTTGACCGTCGAGCAGGTGAAGACCACGCTCCTCGCCGCCGACGGCGCGGCGTGGGCGCGACGACATCGCGAATCGCTTCCCAGCGAGGCGTGCGCCGCGATCGTCAAGGTGATGACCAACGACGAGCTCGCGGGAGTGGCGCGCCGGCTGACCAATCCCCTCCTCGATCGGCCGGGCGGCACTCGCGGCACGGACATCGTCATCGGCGGGCCAGGCCACTTCGGTTCCCGAATCCAACCGAACAGCCCCGGCGACGACGAAGAGGAGATCCTGTTCTCGATCCTCGACGGGCTCACCCACGGCTGTGGCGACGTGATCATCGGGTTGAACCCGGCCGCCGACGAGCTCGACACGATCGTTCGCCTCGAGCAGCTGCTCGAGCGCGTCGTCAAGGCACTTGAACTGCCGACCCGGTACTGCGTCCTCTCCGACATCGTGAAACAACATCAGGCGAGAGCGCGCACGCGCGTCGACGTCGGCTTCCAGAGTCTCGCCGGCACATCGCGGGCGCTGAATGGGATCGTCGGGCTCGATGCCGACGGCATCCTGGATCTCGCGCGTGCGTTCGACGGCTTGTACTTCGAGACCGGCCAGGGATCGGCAGTCACCAATGGCACGGCCGAAGGGGTCGACATGGTCACGCTCGAATCGCGCGCCTACGGCCTGGCGCGCGCGATCCGGAAGCAGACCGGCGCCTGGACGATCGTCAACGACGTCGCCGGATTCATCGGCCCTGAAGTGTTTCGATCGGCGGAGCAGCTGGAGCGCGCGTGCCTCGAGGATCTCGTCATGGCGCGCCTCCAGGGCATCACCATGGGTCTCGACGTCTGCGCGACGTTCCACATGGGACTGTCGCCGGCGGAGTTGCGCGCGGTGACCGATCGCATCGTCACACGGGCCGCGCCCGTCTACCTGATGGCGGTGGCGGGCAATGCCGATCCGATGCTCGGCTATCTCACGACCGCGTTTCGCGATCACCCGTCGCTGCGGCAGCGCACCGGCGGCCGAATCACCTCCACAATGGCGCACCGGCTGGAAGAGCTCGGCAGTGTCGATGCGGCGCGTCTGTATGCCTTGTTCGCGCAGTCGGAACGGGACCGCCGCTCGACGAGCACGCTGGAGGAAGAAGCACGGCGGAAGCTCGGCGAATTGCGCGAGCGCGGATTCGATCTGGGCATCTCGGGCGAAGCCGCCGCGTCGCGGCTGGAGGCGATCTACCAGAACGCGCGGCACGCGCTCTATGCGTCGGTCGACGAAAGCGTCATTCGCGACGTGTGCGCGAATCACACTCGCGTTCGGACCGACGCGTCCGATCGCGACGACTACCTGGTGCATCCACCTGCCGGGGAGCGCATCTCCCGCGAGCACGCCGGCCGGTTGCAAGCGCTCTTCTCCAAGCGCCCGGCGCAAGTGCAGCTCGTCGTCTCCGACGGGCTGAACGCGAACGCGGCAAACGAGCAGCTGCGCATGCTGTTACCGCTCCTGCGGCGATTGATTGCCGACGGCGGCTTCGAGTTGAACCCGACCGACGTGATCGTGCAGAACGGGCGCGTCCGCGCCGGCTATCACATCGGCCAGCTTGCCGCGTGCGATGTCCTCCTGCATCTGATCGGCGAGCGGCCGGGCACCGGACTGAACACGCTGTCTGCCTACCTCACGTACGGGCGCGACAACGAGGGTCGCTTGCGATGGGCGCCAGAGCTGGATCACTCGTGCACCACAGCGATCTGCGGGATCCATCCCCGAGGCAAACCACCGGAAACCGCGGCGCATGAAATCGCCCGCACGCTCGCCCGCATCGTCCATCAGAGGACGTCGGGCGTCACGCTGCGTGCGTGATCCCGAGAACTCCCAACTCAGTTTGGCCTTCGACGCTGCTTGATATCGTAAGAATCCTTTGAGATGCCGCGCCGCGTTGTGCTCACGATCGTTCTCGTCTTGATCCCACTGCTCTCCTGGGCCTGGATCGTGGCTCTGGCGCGCGACATGTACGGACCAATGACTGGCGCGAGCGCGTGGATGATGACGTCGCAGTGGGACACCGTGCGTCTGCTGCTGCTCTGGGCAATGTGGGCGGTGATGATGGCGGCGATGATGCTGCCGTCGGCATCGCCGGTGCTGATGCTCTACTCCGCGGCGGCACGCCGCCGCGGCGAGACGTCCGGACAACCGCTGCACGTGTTCGCTCTTGCGGCTGGATACGTGGCCGTCTGGGCGCTCTTCAGCGTCGGCGCCGTCGCGTTGCAACGGATCCTCTCGATGCTGCTCGTGCTGTCGCCGATGATGGAAGTCACCACCCGGCGCGCCGGTGGCGTCATTTTGATCGTCGCTGGCGCCTATCAGTTGACGCCGATGAAATGGGCGTGCCTGCAGACGTGCCGGTCTCCCCTGGTCTTCCTCACGGAACGATGGCGCGAGGGGCGAGGTGGCGCCTTTCAGATGGGCGCGGAGCATGGCATGTACTGTGTCGGCTGCTGCTGGGCGCTGATGCTGCTGCTCTTCGTCAGCGGCGTGATGAACCTGCTGGCAATCGTGACCATCACCGCGCTCGTTGCCGTGGAGAAGCTGACGCCGTTCGGCGCGCAGGGCGCCCGGATCAGCGGCGTGCTCATGATCGCAATCGGCGTGTGGATGATCGCGGTATGAACGAGGACTCTCGTCTCTGGTCGCGGGTCTCTGCTCGATTGCCCCGCAGAACCGCGTAATGGTTTCGGCTGCCACATCCACGCAGACGCACTTTCCGTAGTCCAGGTATAGCGATGGCATTCCTCACGCCCTTTCGCGTTCTCTGGCGACGGCGGCAGCTGGAACGCGCCTGTACGCTGACGCGCGCCGAGCTCGAGCAACGACAGCAGACCCGACTCGCGGCGCTGCGGGAATTCGCGCAGAAACGCTCGCCCTTCTATCGTCGGTTCCATCAGGGGCTCGACGGCCGACCGCTGAGCGACCTTCCGGTGCTCACCAAAGCGCTGATGATGGAGCACTTCGACGACCTGGTGACCGATCGGAACGTGCGGCTGTCGGACGCGGATGCATTCCTCGCCGCGGAACCTGGCGACCGCCTGTTTCGCGACCGCTACGTCGTCCTGGCGACGTCCGGCAGCACCGGGCGGCGTGGAGTGTTCCTGTTCGACCAGGATGAATGGCTCACGGCGCTGGCGATGATCACGCGTCCGATGGGGTGGGCCGGCGTGACGACTGGCGGATTGCGGCCGCCACGCTCGGCGATGGTCGCCTCCACCACGCCCTGGCACTACTCGACGCGGATCAGCCGGTCGCTCGCGAGCCGCATTCTTCCGTCGCTGCGACTGGATGCCGGCGAGTCGCTCGAGACGATCATCGACCGCCTCAACGACTGGCGGCCGGAAGTGCTCGCCGTCTATCCGTCCGTGCTCAGACAACTGGCCGATGCCCAGCTCTCCGGGCGGCTCCGGATTCGATTGCGCAGCGTGGCGACCAGCGCGGAGGTGCTGCCGGACGAGACTCGTCGTCTGGTGCGCGAGGCCTGGGGCCTGCGCGTGTTCGACACCTACGGCGCGACCGAATACGCACCGATCTCGGCGGAGTGCGCCTACGGTCGAAAACACCTGTTCGAAGACGAAGCGATCATCGAGGTCGTCGATGAGAACAGACAGCCGGTCCCGTCAGGCGTGGGCGGCGATCGCGTTCTGCTGACCGTGCTCGGCCGGCGGACGCAGCCGTTGATCCGCTATGAGATCAGCGACATGGTGACGCCGCTCGACGGCACATGCGAGTGCGGTCGTCCGTTCCGACTGATCGCAGCGATCGAAGGTCGCGTCGAGGACGTTCTCCACTTCGCGAATCATGCCGGTGAGCCAGAGGCGGTTGCTGTACACCCGAATGTTTTCCATGGCGTGCTCGAAAGGATCCCGGCAACCGGTTGGCAAGTGCGGCAGGAGGAGTCCGAACTAGTGGTGCTGCTGACCGGTGTTCGCGACGGTTCGCTGTGTCGCCGGCTCGTCGCGGACCTCACTACCGCGCTCGAGCAGCAGGGCGCCGCGCCAGGAACGATCAGCGTGCGGCTCGTGGACACGCTTCCTCGAGGTGTCACCGGAAAGGCCCCACTCGTCGTCCGCAAGCCAGCGGGTCGGCCTCCGGCCGAGCCCGCCCTGCGAGCGTAGGCCGAGTCCCGCGAAGCGGACCCGGCGGACGAACCCGGCCTCCACCAATAACGCGGACCATAAAGGTCCGCGCCGCATCCCTAGGACAGACGACGCCCCGCACCGACCAGCGAAGGAGCCGTCGCACCGACAAGCCTGTGTAAAATAGGCATTTCCCCGATTCCGGTCCGGGGTCTCGTTGCCATGCCGCAACTCCGCTTCGGCGCCTGCGTGCTCGACCTCGACGGCAGGCGGCTGTACCGTGCAAGCGAAGAGGTGCACGTCACGCCCAAGGCGTTCGACCTCCTGCGTCTGCTCATTGAGAATCGCGACCGAGCGCTCTCCAAAGGCGAGCTCACCGAGCGCATCTGGCCCAACGTCCATGTCACCGAGGACGGGCTCGCGCGTCTGATCAACGAAATCCGCAATGCGATCGGCGATGACGCCCGGCATCCGCGCTGGATCCGCACGGTGCACGGCTACGGCTACGCGTTCCAGGGAGAAGTCGATGGCCGCAGCGTCACGCCCGCCCACTTCGCGCTGCGCTGGGCGAGCAAGGAATTTCCGCTGCACGAAGGCGAGAACGTCATCGGGCGCGATCCGGCGGCCGTCGTCAGCATCGACGCGCCGATCATCTCGCGGCGCCACGCCCGCATCATGATCAACAAGGGGATTGCGCAGCTCGAGGATCTCGGCAGCAAGAACGGCACCTACCTCGCGGACGAGCGTGTGACCGCGCCCGTCGCGCTGCGGAACGGCGACGAGATCCGTGTCGGCGACTACAGTCTGGTTTTCCGCGAAGTCGACGCGCAGCCCACCGTGACGCACCTCGCATGACCACGCGGAGCCGCCCCTCATCGCCCGACAGCGACCCCGAGTACTCGTCGGCCGATTTCGTGCTCGGCCCCGCGGACGCCACCCACTACCCCACGCCGTCGACGACGGTGCTCGACCCCGCCGAAGCGGAACACTACGTCGTTGGCGCCAATCTCGTCGCGCATCCGGATGCTGGTCCGCCTAAAGGCGGCGCGAGTCCGGCTAAAGCCGGGCACTACCTGCCAACGGGTTTCGGTCCGTACGAGATTGAATCGCTGCTTGGCAGTGGCGGCATGGGCGACGTCTACCGTGCCCGCGACATCCGCCTCGGACGGACGGTGGCGGTGAAGGTGCTGCGCCCGGAGCTGTCGCGCGATCGCGAGCGCCGCGCCCAGTTCGCCACCGAAGCACGTTCGGTCTCCGCGCTCACGCACCCGCACATCCGGACGGTGTTCGACATCGGGTCCGAGGGCGGCCTCGATTTCCTGGTGCTCGAGTACCTCGAGGGCGAGACGCTCGATCGGATTCTCGCCCGACGACCGCTGTCGGTCAGTCGTGCGCTGACCTACGCGATCCAGATTGCCGACGCGCTCGACGCCGCGCATCGGAGAGGGATCGTGCACGGCGACGTCAAGCCGGCGAACATCATGATCACGGCGTCGGGCGTGAAGCTGCTCGACTTCGGTCTCGCGCGACTGGCCGAACCGGCGCACGACCCTGCAGACTCCACGGCCACCGATCACGCGACCATTCCGGGCACGACGCCGTACCTCGCCCCCGAGCGGCTCGAAGGACGCATGGGCGATCCGCGCTCCGACGTGTTCGCGCTCGGCGTCGTCATCTACGAGATGATTGCGGGCCGCCGGCCGTTCGAAGGCTCGACGCGCGCGCGCATCATCGCCAGCATCCTCGAACACGACCCGCCGTCGCTGACCGCGGCTCACGAGGCGGTGCCGCCTGCGCTGCAGCACCTCGTGTTCCGGTGCCTGGCGAAGGATCCCGATCAGCGATGGCAGAACACCAAGGACCTGGCGGCCGAGCTCGAATGGATCGCGGCGTTGGATGGCACCGGGGCTCGCGACCCGTCCAAATCCCGCAGAGCGCAGGGCCTCGTCGCGTGGGCGGCTGCTGGCGTGTTCGCCGTTGTCGCGGCGGGCATCGGCGCGTATGCGTGGAGCATGCGCCCGGCCGCGCCGACGACGACGCACGCAGCGGTTCGCTTCATCGCCGAGGCGCCTCTCGGGTCGGCGATGGCGGTGTCGCCTGGTGGATTCTCGGTCTCACCCGATGGCCGCCATCTCGTATTCATCGCGTCGGCCGGATCGGGCACCCGCCAGCTGTGGCTCCGCTCGCTCGACTCGTTCGAGACGCGCGCGCTGCCGGGTACCGACGACGCGTGGAATCCGTTCTGGGCGCCTGACAGTCAGTCGATTGCGTTCACCGCCGGCCCACAGCTGCGACGGATCGATCTGCGCACCAATCGCGTGCAGGCGATCGGGGACGTGCCGTCGAGCGTCAACGGCACGTGGGGTCGCGACGGCGTCATTCTTCTCTCGGCCAACGTGGGCCAGACACGGTTGCTGAAGCTGCCGGCCAGCGGCGGCGCCCCGCTCGACGTGGCGCTCCCGGCATCGCTCCGCGGCGCGGTGGTCTCGGGACCGGATTTCCTGCCGGACGGCCGTCGCTTCATCTATCACGCGCGAACGGCGTCGCCGGAGACGACAGGGCTCTACCTCGCCGGCTTCGATGACCGCGAGCATCGCTTCCTCGTCGCGAGTGATTCGCAGGGCAACTATGCCGAGCCGGGCTTTCTCGTGTATCTGAAGAACGGCTCGATGCTGGTGCAACCGTTCGATCCGGTGAGCGGTGGGGTGACCGCTCCCGCGAAGACGATCCCGGAGGCCGTGTCGTTCGTACCGGGTCTCGATCGCGGCGGCTTTTCGATCTCGCGCGGGGCCGTGCTCGCCTATCGCGCGCGCGTCGAAAGCTCCGAACTGCTCTGGCGCGATCGCGTCGGCCGGCAGATCGGTTCGCTCGGCACCGGCACCTACATCAATCCGGCACTCTCGCCCGACGGCACGCGCGTGGCGATCACACGCGGCGACGCGACCGCCGGCACCTCCGACATCTGGATCATCGACACCAACGGCGGCATGCGCCAGCTCACGTCCGGCCCGGTGGTGGAGAACTTCCCCGTGTGGTCGCCCGACGGCAAACGCATCGCCTTTTCCGCGGAGCGCGGTGGCGTGATGCACCTGTTCGAGAAAGACGTCAACTCGGGGGCGGCCGACGCCGACGATCCTGTGGTGACGACACCGCCGACGAAGATGCCGTACGACTGGAGTCGTGACGGTCGGCTGCTCCTGTATTCGTCGTTCGACGGGCGCGGCATGCTCGGCGCGCGGTTCTGGGCGGTGCCGATCGGCCCCGGACGCAGCGCCACCAGCGAACCGTCGGAGATCGCGAGCTCGAGTCCTGGCAAGGAAGAGGGACAGGCGCAGATCTCTCCTGATGGCCGGTGGATGGCGTACGTCTCGGACGTCAGCGGATCACCACAGGTGTTCGTGCGGCCGTTCCCGCACGGCGCAGGTCGATGGCTCATCTCCACCAACGGTGGGTTCGAACCGAAATGGCGCGGCGACGGTCGCGAGCTGTTCTACCTGGCGCCGGATCAGATGCTGATGGCGGTCGACGTCGAGTCGGGAGCAACCTTCACCGCCGGTCAGCCACACCCGCTCTTCCGCACGAATCTGATGGGTGCGTATCTTGGATCGCCATTCCCCAACGGCCGCGTGCGGAACGAATACACGGTCACGCCCGATGGTCAGCGCTTCCTGATCAATCAACCCGTCGGCGGAATTTCCGCCTACGCGATCAGAATCGTCACCGACTGGCAGGCATTACTTCAGTAGGTGCAGGAATCAGGACTCAGGACTCGAGGAATCAGGCCTGATTCCTAGCCCAGCCCTGAATCCTGATACCCGATTCCTGATTCCTTCACTGAGCCCACGATATTAGAAGGAATTTCCAAGACGCGCAGCCGCCGCACGAAGCTCCACTGCCTAGACTTGGTTACTCGCAGCGTGTATACAGAGAACCCGACCATCCGCATCCGCTCTGCAGTCTTCGCATCCAGAGCTCCGGCGGCTGGTCGTCAGCATCTTTCGCCGCGCTTCGCGCGGCAGGGACCGCCATGCGGGACGGACAACGAGAACATGCCACGCATCTGGGGCCGCAGAGCGGTCCCAGGCATTTCGCAGGCAGCTTCGAGGAAAGCGCGCTGAAGGCGCACCCGGCGTTCGAGGGTCACGCGAGTGGATATCGCCACGCGGATCTCGTCAATCGCGCGCAAGGGTCCGTACATCATGGGCTCAGCATCGACGAGCTGGCGGCAGGCGGCGTGATCGAACCGCACGCCCATTCCTTCGAGGAGAGCTTCTATATCCTTGGCGGCGAAGCGATCGTCGCCATCGGCGGCACCAGCCATCGACTGCGGCAAGGCGATTACGGCACCGCAAAGGTCGGCACGCCGCACGCGTGGCGGGCGGTCGGCACGGCTCCCGTACGCTGGCTGCAGATGGCATCACCGCAACCGAAGCCAACCGGCGCCGAGCGCGATACGTTCTTTCTCAAGGACCGCACCGTGCCTGCTGACGGCGCCGTCTTCGATCCGAACAATCGCGGCAGTGACCTGCTCGGCCACTTCGACGTGAGCATGATTCCGCCGCCGGGCCACCGCACGACCGCCGCCGCCGGCCTCGAGGGCGTGTTCCTGAAGTGGCTGATCGATGAGGAGTTTGGCGCGCGGCATCACCGGATGGTGTTCATCGAATATCAGCCGGGTGTGAGCATCGGCCTGCACGACCACACGTTCGAGGAAGGCTATTTCATCCTCAGCGGCGAGGTCGAAGCGACCGGCGACGGCAAGAAGTACCGCATGAAGGCGGGCGACGTGTTCTGGACGGGCGTGGGCTGCGTCCATTCGTTCGCGCAGGTCGGACGCGAACCGGTGCGCTGGCTGGAGACCTTCTCGCCGCAGCCGCCCAAGGAGAACGTGTTCCGCTTCGTTGCGGAATGGGAGAAGAAGGCCCGGGAACTGGAGGAACAGGAGTCATGAGCGCTGACACGGCGGGGCGCACGCGCCCGTACACCGGGGCCGAGTATCTCGAGAGCATTCGAGACGGCCGCGAGATCTACATCTACGGCGAGCGCGTGAAGGATGTGACGACGCATCCCGCGTTCCGCAACACGTGCCGGATGATCGCGCGTCTCTACGACGCGCTGCACGATCCGGCCAAGCAGAAGGTGCTGACCACGCCCACCGATACCGGCAGCGGCGGGTTCACGCACCGGTTCTACAAGGCGACGCGAAACTCCGAGGAGCTGGTCGCCGCGCGCGATGCGATCGCGGAGTGGGCACGGATCACGTACGGCTGGATCGGCCGCAGTCCCGATTACAAGGCCGCGTTCCTCGCCACGCTCGGTGCCAACGCGAGCTTCTACGCGCCGTATGACGAGAACGCTCGCCGCTGGTACAAAAAGGTCAACGACGAGGTCTCCTTCGTCAACCACGCCATCGTCAATCCGCCGGTCGATCGCGACAAGCCGCTCGACGAGGTCAAGGACGTGTACATGCACGTCGAGGAGGAGACCGACGCCGGCCTGGTCGTCAGCGGCGCCAAGGTCGTGGCGACGACCTCCAGCCTGACGCATCACAACTTCATCGCCAACAACGGCGCGCTGCCGATCAAGACGAAGCCGTTCGCCTTCGTCTGCATGGTGCCCACTGGAGCGCCGGGCGTGAAGCTGTTCTGCCGGCCGTCGTACGAGATGACGGCCGCCGCCATGGGCACGCCGTACGACTATCCGCTCTCGAGCCGCATGGACGAGAACGATTCGATCCTGGTGTTCGACCGCGTGCTGGTCCCGTGGGAGAACGTGTTCGCCTACGGCGATATCGACAAGGTCAACAACTTCTTCCCGCGATCGGGCTTCCTGCCGCGGTTCATGTTCCAGGGATGCACGCGCCTCGCGGTGAAGATGGACTTCATCGCCGGCCTGCTGCTCAAGGGCGTGGAGGCGACCGGCGCCAAGGACTTCCGCGGGGTCCAGGCACAGGTCGGCGAAGTGCTCGCCTGGCGCAATTTGTTCTGGGCGCTCACCGACGCGATGGCGCGCAACACGATGCCGTGGACGGAAGGCTACGTGCTGCCGAACCTCGACGCCGGCCTCGCCTACCGGGTCATGGCGAGCATCGCGTATCCGAAGGTGAAGGAGATCATCGAGAACACGCTCGCCAGCGCGCTGATCTATCTGCCGTCGAGCGCCCTCGACTTCAAGAATCCCGAGCTGCGTCCGTATCTCGATCAGTTCGTGCGCGGATCCAACGGCTACAGCGCCGAAGATCGCGTGAAGCTGATGAAGCTGATGTGGGACGCGATCGGCAGCGAGTTCGGCGGCCGTCACGAGCTGTACGAGCGCAACTACTTCGGCAACCACGAGAGCATCCGCTTCGAAACGCTGATGGTCTCGGACCTGACCGGGGCGTCGAAGCGCTACAAGGGCTTCGCCGAGCAGTGCATGTCCGAGTACGACCTGGACGGCTGGACGAGCAACGACCTGGTGAAGGCCGACGACATCAGCGTGATCCTGAAGGGGCTGGCGGCCAAGGCGTAGCACACGTGGTCGTCCGGGCCTTGTCAGGCCCGGCATGGTGCCGACATGATTCCAGCGACGATGGCGATTGACGGGCGCGCGTTCCGGCAGGCGGTGGGCCAGTTCGTCACCGGCGTGACCGTGATCGCGCTCGAGATCGACGGCGAGATCCGGGCGATGACGGCGAACTCGTTCACCTCGCTGTCACTCGATCCGCCGCTCGTACTCTTCTGCCTCGGCAAGCACACGCGGGCCGGCCAGATGGTGCATCGCGCGGCCGGCTTCTCGGTGAACATCCTCTGCGAGGAACAGCAGGACCTCTCCACCTACTTCGCCGGCGCGTGGAAACAGGAGACGCCGCCGCCGTTCACGTTCACCGCGTGGCGTGACGGCGCGCCACGCCTGGACGGCGCCGCCGTCTCGCTCTGCTGCGTCACGCAGCGCATCCACGAAGGCGGCGATCACTGGATCGTCGTCGGCGAAGTGGTCGGCATCCACCGGCCCGACGAGCCGCTGCCGCCGCTCGTGTTCTTCGGCGGGCGCTACGCGGCGCTCAAGGCTTAGTCCTCGACCGCACACGCCAGGACAAACCACGAAGGCCTTCGGCGTTCACGAAGAACACGAAGAGAAGAAAAGTCTTCGTGGTCTTCGTGGTCTTCGTGTCTGTCGCGAGGCGCCTTCGTGGTTTATCTCGACTCGCGCAAACGTCACGGGACCAAATCGAGCGCCGCCCACGTCTTTGGCCCGACGATCCCGTCGGGCACCATCCCGCGCTGACGCTGGAACTCGCGAACGGCCGCTTCCGTCTTCGGGCCGAACGTCCCCACCTGCTCGACGTTCAGCTTCGCCTGCAGAACGCTCA
>Ga0081539_10003540_pt1 | contig 18990 bp, 17 predicted proteins | sample TabmetS4T2R2_FD_71023 | JGI IMG/M metagenome (GOLD analysis project Ga0081539, IMG submission 71023) | Tabebuia heterophylla rhizosphere microbial communities from the University of Puerto Rico - S4T2R2 | ecosystem: Host-associated > Plants > Roots > Rhizosphere ...
TATACGACTAGTGGTTGCGTTTTCAGTTTGGGGCGCCTCTTTGGGGTGCGGGGGCCGGGCGCCGCTTTGGTCTTGATCAGGGGTGATCAAAAAAAAAGGGGCGCCGGGCCGCCGCACTCCAAGGAGGCGCCAGAACTCACGATCTATCTGTTTACAGCAATTGCTCGGGGGCCTTGGGGGAGCACGCGGCCGATGATACGCGCGTGCGGGTAGTGGTTGTTGAGAGCTCGAAGGAGAGCCTCGGCTTTGTCTTCAGCTATCGCCATCAACATGCCGCCGGCAGTTTGCGGATCGAAGAGCAGCTTGACCAGATTCTGATCGACAGCCTCAGCGATCCCGACGTCCGCGCCCACATACTCGCGATTCGTTTTGTCACCGCTGGTCAACATCCCTTGCGACGCCAATTCCAACGCGCCTTCCAGCAATGGCACCGCACCAGCATCGATCTCGATGGTAACTTTGCTCGCGCACGCCATTTCCCACGCATGACCGAGCAGCGCAAAGCCTGTCACATCCGTCGCGCCCTTCACACCAAACTCCCGCATGTTTTCTGCCGCATACTTGCCCGGCGTCAGCATCGTCTCAACTGCACCGGCAACCACTGAATCACTCGCGCGTCCCCTCTTGATTCCGGTGGAAATCACACCCGTTCCGATCGGCTTGGTCAAAATGATCACATCGCCTGCTCGCGCACCCGAATTGGTAGCGACTTTGTTTGGATCGATCACGCCAGTGACCGAGTAACCAAACATGATCTGCTCGTTATCGACGCTGTGCCCGCCAATCAAGGTCACGCCATACCTATTTATCGTCTCCAGCCCGCCACGCATGATCTCGCTCAGAATCGCAGGATCGACGCCTTTCTTCGGAAAGCAAGTGATCGCCATCGCGGTGATCGGCGTGCCCGCCATCGCCCAAACATCATTTATGGAATTAAGCGCAGCGATGCGGCCGTAGTCGTACGGGTCATCGACAATCGGAGTGAAGAAGTCGAGCGTCTGCACAATCGCGAGGTCGTCCCGGAGGCGGTATACACCCGCGTCGTCGGCCGTCTCAAAACCGACAATCAGATTCGGGTCATGAGGTTGTTTCGGTAGCCCGCTCAGAACCTGAGCGAGTAAGCTCGGGCTAAGCTTCGCCGCTCAACCAGAACACGCCACCATCTCCGTCAGACGCATCGGCTCACCTCCTTTCTTCTGAAATCTTGTAAATCTTGGCAATCCTGTCAAATGCTTTGCTTTCTTGCAAACCGAGGACTATAACCGAATTCATGCCGAAGCGAATTATCCGCATTGGCCCGGCTGGCTGGTCTTATAAGGACTGGGAAGGAATCGTGTATCCGCAGAAGCCCGGGAAGGCGTTTGATCCGCTCGAATATCTGGCGCGGTTTTTTAATACGATCGAAGTCAATAGTAGTTTTTACCGGCCGCCGGCGCCGACTACGACTAAGTCGTGGGCGAAGCGTGTGGCTGAGAACAAAGAGTTTGTTTTTACGGCGAAGCTGCATCGACTGTTCACACACGAGCGGGGCAAGGCGACGAAGAAGGATGAGAAGGAGTACCGGGCGGGGATGGATGTGTTAGCGAACGCCGGTAAGCTTGGATCGGTGCTACTCCAGTTTCCGTGGTCGTTTAAGAACACGCCGGATGATCGTGTTTATCTCGCGAAGCTGTTGGAGAAGTTTTCCGATTATCCACTCGTGCTCGAAGTGAGACACTCGTCGTGGAACACGCCGGACGTTTATGAGTGGCTGGAGGAACGACGTGTTGGTATTTGTAATATCGATCAGCCGATCTTTAAGAAGTCGATTCGTCCGCAGGCATTAACGACCTCGCCTGTCGGTTACGTGAGGCTGCACGGCAGAAATTATAAAGACTGGTTTCGTGATAAAGCTCAGCCTCATGAACGGTATGACTATCTCTATTCGGTTGATGAGCTCGATCCGTGGGTGACTCGGATCAAAGAAGTCGCGAAGCATTCGCGCGAGACGTATGTCATCACGAACAATCACTTCCGTGGAAAAGGTGTTGTGAACGCGATCGAGATGAAAGCTGCGCTTGAAGAGGAACGTGTTCCGGCGCCCGAGCCGCTGTTTAAAGAGTATCCGCGGTTGAGTGAGTCAGGAATGCCGGATGAAGCGGATGAAAAGTTGTTGTTTGAATAAAACCTTTGACAAGGATTACAGGATTTTTCAGGATGAACAAGATTTCAAACGCGTCGGCGGGTCTTGTTGCTGCCCATTGAGACGATCACGTCGAATTCATCCTTCGTCAATGGCATCACTGAGAGTTGGGACTGGCGAATCAGCGGCAGTTGACTAAGACGCTTGTCGTAACGAATAGCCGCGAGCTGGACAGAGTTTGCGAGCGGCTTAACGGGTTTGAGATCGACAGCGACCCACTGCTCATCGTCCGCCGTAGGATCTGGATACGCACCTTTCACGACTTCCGCCAGTCCCACAACTTCCTTTCCCTTACCCGAATGATAAAAGAGAACCTTGTCGCCGGGCTTCATCGCACGCAGGTTGTTTCGCGCCTGGTAGTTTCGCACGCCCGACCAGTCAGTGCTGCCGTCTCTAACGAAGTCGTCCCACGAGTAAGTCTCAGGCTCCTGCTTAACCATCCAGTAGCTGTGCTTGCTTTTTGTTGTTGCTTTCATGAAAGTGACCTTGATCCTCTACAATTCGGACATAGACCAACCACAAAGGACGAAACATGCTCAAAGAGGGATCGACTGCACCTGCATTCAAAACCAAAGACGCCAACGGTGAAACTGTAAGCCTGAAAGATCTGCGCGGACAGAAGGTCGTGCTTTATTTCTACCCAAAAGACGACACGCCAGGTTGCACCAAAGAAGCCTGCTCGTTTCGTGATGCCTTTTCTCAGTACAAGAAGAAGGGTATCGCGGTGCTCGGCGTTTCGCCAGACAGCGAAGCGAAGCACCAAAAGTTCGCAACCAAGTACCAACTGCCGTTCACACTGCTAGCCGACACGGATAAAACGATCGCGGAGGCTTACGGTGTTTGGGGAGAGAAGAAGTTCATGGGACGAACATACATGGGTGTTCATCGGACCACCTTTTTGATCAATGAAAAAGGCAAGATCAAAAAGATCTTCGAGAAGGTAAAGCCCGAAGATCACGCCAGTGAGGTGCTCGAGGCATTCGCTGACTAATCGAGATGATTGCCGCTCGCGATTTTTCCGATTGCCGGCTTGAGGACATCAGGACCGGCAATCGGAAAGCTCGACACCCGGAGACTAGGCTGCCACCCAGCCGCCGATTTTTTCGGGTTCACCCTCAGGGTTCCTTCCAGGCATCAATCCCGGCAAACAACTGAACGAGCTCGGCACGTCGCGTTTGCGCGCCGGAAGACGTGGTCCATCATCCACAGTCGCAGTCTCCGCGCTCTCGTTAAGGAAGTAGAGCCGAGTGTTATCGACGACCTGTGTTCTGATCTCGTGAGTCCAAAGCAGGAGATTGGCTAACGCGTCTCCAATCTCATCTTTTCCGAGTTTGGTTTCCTGTGCAATCTCACGTTGCGTGCGCGAGCCGCGACGAATCGCATCACGCACACGCTCGACGGGAGACAACTTGCTCATCTGTTTTGCGTGATAGTGGCCGTTGCCGCATGCATCACTCGAAAGCAGCTCCGCGATATCAACTTGTTGGGAAATGTATTTTTTGCGAGCAGTTTTATATTCCTTCAAAGCGCGACGGCTTTGAGTGACCTTTTGACGAATACAACTCTTGCAATAGAGATTGCGTCCGTCTTTCCGCGCGCGACAAATTCCAAACTCGGAAATGGGAAGCTCGTTTGTACAGATGGGACAGTTTTTTACTTGGGGGGACAATTTTAGTTCGGCCATTTCACACAACTCCACTGGGCATCAAGACTTGCTTGCAATCCGTGATCGGACAACACTACACCCTCATCCGGAACTTGATTCGTCCGGCAAAGGCATCGATTTGGGGGTTATTTTTTGGCGAAGATCGCACGAGGCGATCGCCGATGATTGCCTTGCGTAACTACCGCACCTAGTCACGCCCCAATAACTACTACCTGACTTCTCTTCGTTGAAGGTCTCCTGGGCAATTGCGAGAATTTATGAGAGCTTAGTTAACCTTCAAACGATCAATCCAACAGGCCGCTGATCAAAACTTGTAATGGCAATCAATTGTTCAGCGAGGGATTCGCATTATAGTTAACGACACTATTTTTGCAACATCTTTTTCAGATCTGTTTCGGACCAGATCCAACTCTAAAATTTTGTCGATCGATCTCGTATTCAACATTACTTTCTAGAAACGCAAACGTCTCTTTTATGAGAGGATACGTGATCACATCACTCGGATCATACGATCATTTTGTATGTCTGAATTGTCGCGAATGCGATCGAGAGACATTCGATTTCGTTCGAAATATTAAGTAATCCAAAAACTGATCGCCGAATGTTTGGCGCACCATCTTCGTATTTCTTTTTCATGGTCCTACCATTAGTGGGGCGAGCGTAAAACACATGGACCATGCGTTATGACTCACCTGAGCGCGATCGATCTCTTAACGCTTAACACGTTCATTTACAAAGCTTTTTGCCTGCGCCGCTCACGTGTGCAAAGTGTTCTAAGTGTGCCTTTGTAACAGCTTTGTAAAACTCCGCCCTATGATTTCCACAAAGATTTCCTCAGGATCTGTGGATAACTTTTATTTCAATGAGGATCGATCCTTCAGACGATAAACAAACTTGAGACCTGACCAAATTTCGTTTATCGCGCAGACCTTCACGTCAACAAGACCAGCGTCCAAACCGATTTGCCGCACGCGTTGCTCGGAGAGATCAGTCGCGACGCCTGAGCTCTTCTTAGGCCATGCGATCCAGAGCATTCCGTTCGCCATAAGTTTTGTAGCGTGTTTTGAAAAGTCACGCGCTAATGATTGTTCAGTTAAGACAAAGAACAGAATGATGTCGAGCGACTTCGTTGGAGGTTTTATGAACTCAACGTTGTCAGGTAGTCCTTCTAATTCGGATTCGAAGTCTTTCGGCGCGCTGATGAGTGCGATTCGAGATCCTTCTTTGATTCCGAGTTTCTTTGCTAAAGGTGTTCCGGAATATCCAGCCATGTTTATCACCAGAGTCCGAGAATTTTCCACCATGTGAATCCCACCAGACTCCAGACGCTGATCGTTATCAAAGACGTAATCAGGCCCAGGGTCCACCAGGTTCGTTGCGATGTGTAGCCGGCGCCGAAGTATATCGGTGCAGGCGTGGTGCCGTAGTGAGTTAGTGATGCGGCAAGGTTTGAGAAGTACGCGAGCGAAAGCACGGCGAGGTATGGCGGTGCGCCAGCGGCAAGTATCACGATCAGAAAAGGCGTAAACATTGCGGTCACGTGTGCGGTGATGCTTGCGAATACGTAATGCGCGTAGAAGTAGATAATGAGTAATAAGGCGAGGGCGAGCCACCAGTTCCATCCGGCAGTCAAACTCGCTGATGCTTCGGCGAAGCGCTTCGTGATTCCGGTCTGGCCCAGTGCTTCGGCCATGCGGACGAGTCCGCCATACCAGATGAACACGCCCCATGCCGCTTTCTCGCTGATGATGTCTTCCCAATCCAGGACGCCCGTGAGCAGCAGGACGCTGATTCCCAGGAGCGCAACGACTGCGTAGTCGATGCCGTGCAGCTTGTTTGTCATCCAGAGAATTGCGACGAGGAAAAAGACGAGCAGCATCAGGCGTTCGGACCAGCTCATCGGTCCCATGGCGCGCAACTCTGTTGAAGCGAGCTCGCTCGCGGCGGGTGTGTGCTTTACCTGCGGTGGAAACACGCGGTACAGCACATACGGCACGAGCAGGAGACATAACACGCCTGGAACGATTGCGCCGATGGCCCAACGCGCGTAAGTGATATCGATTGCTGTCACTTCGCGCGCGAACCGGGCGATTATCGGGTTTGACGCCTGCCCTGTCAGAAACATCGCGCAGACGATCACGTTGCACTGGTAAACGCTCGCCATCAGGAATGCGCCGAGACGCCTGGCTGTCTGTCCGGGGCGAGATTCGTAGGCTTCGGCGAGACTCTTCGCGATGGGGAAGATTATTCCGCCGGAGCGAGCGCCGGTTGAGGGAATGACAGTCGCGAGGACCATTTCGGTTGAAGCGAGCGCGTAAGCAAGTCCGAGAGAGTGTTTGCCGATGGCTTTGATGAAGAGGAAAGCGATACGTCGTCCGAGTCCGGTCTTGATCATTCCCCGCGAGATGAAGAAGGCGGCGAGGACTAGCCAGACAAAAGGATCTGCGTAACCCGTCAGGGCTTCATTGATCGTCAGTACGCGAAAGAGCGGTAATGCTGTGACGCCCAATAAAACCACTGCGGCGCCGGGAATCGGACGCACGATCGAGCCGGTGATAGTGGCGGCGAAGATCGCGAGCAGGCGCCATGATTGCGGCGTGATTCCCGAGGGAACAGGGATCAACAGAATACCCACGGCGACAAACAGCACGATTCCCCAGCGCAGAAGCCTGCTGCGAAAGCTGATTTTGTCGGCGAGTTCGTTGTCGGTCTTGTTGGGAGGTGCGGTTAAGGGTTGTTCCACGCAATCGTCCTTTTAGCGGGCGACAGAAGAGCCACGGGATGTTATTCCGTCAGACGCTGCCGACTCAAGAACTTTCAATCAGGCGCGTCGCCTGAAATCAACTGTAGGGGTGGGCCCTCCGTGGCCACCCCAGGTTTGCCACATTGTGTTTCAACGCAGGGGCGGCCACGGAGGGCCGCCCCTACAGTTGATGCAAGTTCGCCGCCTGGAATCATTGGGTGTAAGGATCTGGCGAACCTGGCGACAAATAGAGGTATTCTAAGGGTCAAGGTGTCTAAAATGGCGGAAAACCAAGACAAGGTCACGGATAAAGACGTTTATTTAAATCGCCGGCGATTCATTCAGGCTGCGGTCATGGCGGGAACCGCCACGGCCACTACGCTCCTTTACCGGCGTCTGAATCCACCGCCGGCGCCCCGCGTCGAAGGCGACAAGCTTGAGGAAGTCGCCAAAGCACCCACGACAGAAGCAGTCAAGGAAGGGTTCGCAGTTAATGATCAGTTAACTCCTTTAGACGCGATTACGAACTACAACAACTTCTATGAATTCGACACTTCGAAGAGCGGAGTCGCATACGCGGCGAAAGGGTTTGTCACAAGGCCGTGGAGTGTCGCAGTCGAAGGTTTAGTAAACAAGCCAAAAGTTTTCGATATCGACGAGTTGCTGAAGTTTCCGCTCGAAGAACGGATTTACAGGCTGCGTTGCGTCGAAGGCTGGTCGATGGTGATTCCGTGGGTCGGTTTTCCATTGAACAAGTTGCTGGAGAAAGTCGAGCCAACATCGCAGGCGCGTTACGTAGCTTTTCAAACGCTGCTCGATCCGGACCGAATGCCTAACCAGCGTACGGGCATTCTCGATTGGCCTTACGTCGAAGGATTACGCCTGGATGAAGCCATGCACCCGCTGACGATCATGGCCACCGGGATGTACGACGAGACGTTGCCGCCACAGGATGGCGCGCCGATCAGGCTCGTGGTGCCGTGGAAATATGGGTTTAAGAGTATCAAGTCAGTAGTGAAGATAACGCTCGTTGCCGATGAGCCGCCGGCCACGTGGAACATACAGAACCCGTATGAGTACGGTTTCTATTCCAATGTGAACCCAAACGTTCCGCATCCTCGCTGGAGCCAGGCGACCGAGCGAAGGATTGGTGAATACGGTCGCCGAAACACGCTGTTGTTCAATGGCTATGGCGAGCAAGTCGCGCATTTGTATCAGGGCATGGACCTGGTGAAGTACTTTTAATATGGCTGACATTCGCTTCTTCAAGGCCGTCGTGTTTGTGAACGCGCTCGTTCCGCTTGCGCTGCTCTTTTGGGACCTTTACTACAAACGAGTCGGTCCTAATCCGCTTCAGTTCGCCACCACGACGACGGGAATGCTGACGTTGATATTTCTCAGCCTCACGGTCGCAATCACGCCATTGAGAAAGATCTTTGGCGTCAATTCGCTCGTAAAACTAAGAAGGATGCTTGGGCTGTTTGCTTTCTTTTACGGAGCGCTTCACCTGCTCACGTACATCTGGTTCGATCGGCTGTTCAATTTCATTAGTGTGGGCGAGGACGTTGTAAAGCGGCCGTTCATTCTTGCGGGCATGATCGCTTTTGTGTTGATGGTGCCCCTCGCCATCACGTCGACGAACAAGATGGTGAAGCGGCTCGGCGGAAAGCGTTGGGCGAAACTGCACCGGCTGGTTTACCTGTCAGCGATTGCAGGCGTGATCCACTTCTGGATGCTGGTAAAGTCTGATACACGCTTGCCTCTCACGTTTGGTTTTATCGTTCTGTTCCTGCTCGGTTACCGGCTTCTCACGAGGTATGTGCCGGCTCAACAACCAAATTCAAGTCTCTTTCCGCGCGAATAGTCTCACTGGACAGCATCGTTTAGAATGGCGATGAATGTCACGTGAGCGAAGAAATAACGAACGGAAGCAAATTCTGCTCGAGGCAAGGTGGGAAAGCCTATCGAGCAGGCATGAAGCTCGAGTTGACGATGTTAGTCTGGGTGGTTGTTTCGTGAATTCGTATGCGAAAGTCGAGCTCGGACAACAGATTGATCTGGATATACAGCTTCCGTCCGGCGATTGGTTGTCGTTGCGTGGCAAAGTCGCTTCGTATCAACCCGGCGTTGGATTCGGGTTAGCGTTTAGTTCGTTGACCGCTAAAGAAACTGCCGAATTGAAAGAACTGATACGAACCGCAAAAGAGCGGAAGATTTAGTGTTTAGAGCGCCGCTTCTCATCGTAGAAGAGGATACTGAAAGCGAGTATGAGTCCGGCGGCAGCGGCCAATAAAAAGAAAATCATCGCGATTCCCGGATAACCAAAGATTCGAAATGACGTCTCAACTCGCATCAACATTGACGCGCCGACAATCAAAGCAGCAACAACCAAACCCAAGGTGATTCGGTTAGCGACTTTCTGAAGTCCCTCCATCACCACTTTCTCGTCGATCGCATCCACTTTGAAACGAAGTTCGTTGTTCCCGGCGGCGTCGAGAATTCTGTTTACCCTGTTGGGAAGTTTCTCAACGAACTCCTTCATGTCGACGACGCCGGACAGGAGATTGTTTGGCGCAACACTCTTGAGGATGTTGCGTTGGAGTATCTCGTTGGCACGATCGCGAATGACGACGTTGGGATCGAAGTGTTGATCGAGCGTGTAAACGACGCGATCCAGGTTTAGCAGCGCCTTTGCAAACATCGTGAATTCCGCCGGCAATCTAAACCAGCAATCAGCGGAAATCTTGGTTATTTCCAGTGTTACCTTGCCGGCGTCGGCGCGGCTTAGAACCGCATCCCCGTGCTCCGACACCAGATCTGTTATGCGCCGTTCGAAAGCCGAGCGATCAAAACCTTCTTTAGGTTCGCCCATCCTGATCGCGGCTTGCGCAGCCATTTCGCCACGGCCCTCACTAATTGCGAGCAACAGCCGCAATAAGTTGTCCTGGAAGGTGCGCGTGACGCGACCGACCATGCCGAGGTCGAGTAGTGCTATGCGATCGTCGTCAGTCAGAAAAACATTTCCCGGATGCGGATCGGCGTGGAACAAACCATCCACCAGAAACTGCTTCAGGTAAGCACTAAACAATTCATCGGCAAGAAGACCACCATCTATTTCCAGCAGTCTGAGAGGATTGAGGGCCGTAATCTTCTTGCCGGCGATGTATTCCATCGTCAAAACGCGAGTGGTTGTGAAGTCGTCGATCGGCTCCGGAATGACGATGTTTTCAAAATCCACGAGGTTTTCAGCAATGCTGTGTAGGTTATTGGCCTCGATCGTGAAATCAAGCTCGCGCAGCAGACTCTTGCGGAGATGGACAAGCATGTTGTCGAACTCGTAGCGCCGGCCGAGTTCCGTGTGCTGGTCCAGAAAAGTTGCCATCTCACCGAGGGCTTCGAGATCGCCAACGATCAGATCGCGGATGTCTGGTCGTTGTACCTTTACGACGACGTCCCGGCCGTCGCGCATCGACGCTTTATGTACTTGAGACAGAGATGCCGCTGCTAGTGGCGTTGGATCAAAATCAGTGAACGCTTTGGATAGTCTTACCCCGAGCTCGCCGGAAACGATGCGTTCGACGTCTTCGTACGGGAACGGTTCGATGTGGTCCTGCAAACGTTCCAGTGCATCGAGGTATGGACCTGGCAACAGATCGGCACGTGTGGATAGCAGTTGGCCCAACTTGATGAAAGTTGGACCAAGCTTTTCCAGGTCTTTTGCAAGATCTTCGGCTGGAGCGCTCTCGGCTTCTGCTGCGATCTCATCAGGCAGTACGCTGCCTTCGAGTCCGGCAGCGCTGATCAGATCGGAGCGCCCGTATTTGATTAGCAGCATCGCAACGTCTTTATAGCGTTTCAGCCGCTCTGGTTTTAGTGAAACGACCATTTGATTATTGGGATGGACTGGTCTTAGGCGCACCTGCGGCGCGATCGATTGCGGCGCGCAGTCCTTCAGCACTCAAGACCCTTAGTTGGACTCCGTTTACAAAGATTGTCGGCGTGCTGCCGACGCCGTACATCTCACCGTCTTCGATGTCTTTCTTGACTTCCGCGGCGTAGACACCTCGGTCCAACGCCGCGTCAAAACGAGCGCGGTCCAAACCGAGCTCACTTGCGTACTTCTTCAGCGAAGGGACATCCAGCGCCTTTTGGTTCTTGAAAAGCACCGCGATGTATTCGAAGAATTTGCCCTGAGCGTTAGCTGCATTTGCAGCTTCGGCCGCTTTACGTGCCCACTCGTGCATATTTAGCGGAAAGTCTCGAACGACGAAGCGAACCTTGTTGCCGTAAGATTTCAAGACTTCCTCTAGCACCGGGTGCATTGCGGCGCACGCTGGGCATTGAAAGTCAGTAAACTCGACGATCGTTACTGGAGCATTGACGTCACCACGCGACGGATCGTCGTCGACGCTGATGTTTTGAACGGGTTGAGGGGGCTCACTAATCAGCCAGCGTATGTCAGCGCCTTTACGAAGCTTTGCTGACAGATCTTGTTCGAAGCGCTGTCTGGATTCGTCTTGCAGGTAAGCCGAGATCTGATTGCGCACGCTGTTCAGATCGCCGGAGATGCGCAATTTGTTCGCGTTGTAGAACTGTGATACTTCGGCTTCCGTCGGCGGGCGGACCTTGTCGCTTATCTCGGCGCGCACGATCTCTTCTGGTCCAACTTGTCGACGCCTCGCTTCGTCCAGCAGCAGCATATCGTCGACCATCCGATCAACGCGCTGCTTCGTGGCTTCATAGGCCTCGAGTCTGAGCCTGTAGACGATTGGCTTCAACCTTTCGAGGAGAGGAGCGGCCGTGAGTGGCTGACCCGCGACGGTGGCGACTACTGAGGAGGCGTTCAAACTCGGTGAGTTTATATCGACGCCCATGACTACCGGATTGGTTTGTCGCAGCCGCTTTACGAGATCGTCAGCCAGTTTGTTTTCCGCTTCGTCATGGAGATAAATAGCGACTTGTTGATTCGCGACGTTCGGATCCATGCCGGCGAATTGATCGCGATTGTCGTCGATAAACTTCTTGATTTGGGCCGGAGTTGCGGTTGGGATACGGTTGCTGACTTCCAGTTCGTATAGACGATGACTGTCAATGCGACGCTTCTTTGCTTCTACTTGAAGGAGCGTTGTGTTGATTTGTAGATCCAACAGGCTGCGCCTCGCGTCTGCGATTTTGTCGTCGACGCTCTCCAGCTCCTGGCGCAATGCGGGTTCGAGATCGGCAGTGGTGAAGGTTTGGCCGTTGACGCTTACCAGCGGAGCGGGCGCGGCGGGTGGTCGCGCGGGTTTGCTGGCTGGAGTTGGTTGAGCAACTGGCTGCGGTGTTGCAGGCGTTGTTACCGTTGGCTTGCGAACGGCGCCTCGTCGTTTCGCGGTTTGTGCTGGGGCCACTGACCACAATGCCAGAATCAAAATAAGAGGGCCCACTTTTGATTTCATTGCTTGACTCACAGGTTTCTGGATCATAGGAGAAGTTAACTTAGAGCACAAATAAAAGTTTGGCGCTGCCTTGTAGAAAGCAGCGCCAAAGGGTTTGGGCCATCGTTTAGCGAAACAGCTAGTGATGTCGAATAATGCTTCGACGGCGACGTTTTACCGGACTTCGAATTGCGAGAAGATCGCTGTGTCGTCCGTTAAGAATAAAAGCGAGTCCCTGGTGGGTCACACCAAGGAGACGAGCGGCTCTTGTGACGCTCCCGCCAGACTCTTCCAGAGCTCGACGGATGAGACTACCTTCGTAACGAAGGACCTCGGTATCGAGCGAAAAGCCTGGCGTCAATGCCACGCCGGTGGCTGCGGGTGTTGCCTCGTTGGTGTTTTCAAGAGCGATTAGCAGAATCAGTCGCGCGCATTCGCCCAGTCGCGTTTTAAGACTGAGGTTCTGAGATTTTGAGAGAAGCGTTTCAGCAGTTCGATAATAGGTTTGGAGCGCTTCAACTGGGAGGTATGGGCTTAATTCTTCGATGGCGGTGACTGCGGCAATGCCACCACGATCAGGGTTACCGGCGTTTTGAGCAATCTCGACAGCTTGATCGAGAACCGCTTTTGCGACGTTGGGCTGTCGCAGACGCGCGAGCGCTTTGCCGTGTGTTGTGAGTGCTTCCGCGAGGACGGTTTGTTCACCACCTCGCTGTAAGGTGTGAACAGCTCGCCGCGCAACTCTTTCGGCGTCTTCAAATTTACCTTCCAACAAGAATGCTTGCGCGCGTGTATCCTCAGCGCCTGCGGCACCACCATGGTCGCCCACACTCACGTGTAGGCTTCGGGCCCTATTCAAGTGCTCTTGAGCTTCATTGAACCTTCCAATTGTCGCAAACAGAAATCCGACGTTGTTTTCTACACGTGCCTGAAATCGTTTGTGTCCGGCACGCTCAAAGTGATAGCTGGCTGCCGCGTATTCAACTAGCGCGCGATCTATGTAATCCTCTCGATTTTCTGACGTACCCAGACCTCGAAGCACAGCAGCAAATGTATTGTGAAACTTTCCTCGCAAAGCCTCGTTTGAACTCACACTGAAAAGAAGAGCGGCTTCCATGCAGATTTTCAAAGCGTCGTGATCACGCGTTGCGGCTCTCTCCACAATTGCACTATTTAATAAGGCTCTAAGCCGCTGCTCACTTCGACTTTCTCCTAAACTATCAAGGACAAGACCTAAGGTTACTCTCGCCTCGTCCAAGCCTCCCTCGCGCCAGTAACAAATGGCTAAGTCAACGCGCGCTTCGGCTACTTTTTCCGGTATTCGCAAGTCTTCAAACTTTGCAGCACTCTCACTAATGAGATCCTTGGCAATCTCTTGAGCACCGGAAACCTGTTTAGCGCTCCCCAGCCAACCCGTGAGCGTTCCTGTCCTTAGCAATAATTCGGCTTGGGCCTCTTCGCCTAATCCGTGGGTAACGGGACGATGTGGCATGCCTTCCCAGAAAGAACTTAGGGCGTCTGCAGCTTGGTCAAACTCGCCAGCCTCCTCCAAGTTCTTGGCAAGTTCACATAAAGGTATTACGTCGTCAGCGATCGCCGGATCGGTTACACTTCCGACGACGGATATAGGCAAATCCATGTTAGGTCTCCACTTGCGGGCATAGGCAAGGAACCTTGCAAGCCTCTCAACTAACGGGATATTATCATAAACAACCAGTTTCTACTTGGTTGCACACCAGCCTCACGGGCTTTGACTACAACATTCTTGAGGAGAAGATCAATGAAACCTGTCAAAAACTTCCTGTTTGCCGTGCTTCTTGTATCTGCAATGGCAATCAATACACTTGCGGGAGAGCAAGACACTCCGGGTTATGCTCCACCACCACCACCCAGGCAAATGACTACTATTGATGAAGGTACCACCGTTATCGGTTCCAACACTGAACAGGATGCGGGTATCGTGCTTGAAACGTCAAATTACTTATTTTTCGAAGCGTTGGCAGCCCTTCTATCAGTGTACTGAGGAGCGCACCCAAACCAAACCACATTGCCTTCGCCGGGCCTGCCCCGGCGGCGCGTGGTTTTGTGTGTCCGGGCTCACCGATCACGTATGAAAGCTTGCTTGGGAGGCGGTGACGCTGCATCGTAACCCCATCCAGCCTCTGTGGCAATAGGAACTTTACCTATTAGACCGCAAAAGCTGCGTGGGGTTCAAATCGTCACGACATTTTTCCGCACGTTTCCCCGAGACTTCTCCTTTCTTGCGTGCCTTCAGTCGCCTCGACTAATCGCCGAACCGTGTCGAGCGTATCGATCTCGTTCGCCGTTTTGTCTGGTCGTAATCGAAGGATCCTCGGAAACCGAAGCGCGTACCCACTCTTGTGCCGGCTCGACGGCTGAACTCTGTCAAACGTAACTTCAATCACGACCGTCGGCTCCACGATCCGAACCCGCCCGTGTGCAAACTCCTGAAGTGTATGACTTTTGAACCAATCCGTCAGTTCCGTGAGCTCGCGATCTGTCAGCCCCGAGTAGGCCTTGCCAATATTTAACAACTCTCCGTCCTCAGCCGAACGCCGCACCGCAAACGTGTAGTCAGAAAGCAGGTTTCGACGTTTACCATGACCAACCTCAACTGCCGTCACTGCGACATCAAGAGTCGCGATCGCTCGCTTTAACTTCAACCAATCACGCCCGCGTCGTCCCGGCTTGTAAGGCGAGCCCGGACTCTTGATCATCAATCCCTCGTTTCCGCGGGCTCGTGCAAGTTCAAATTCCTCGTCCAGCATCGCGGCGTCTCTGAGCAATTTGTCCTGCGACATCCGCAATGGTCCATGCGGAGGAACTATCTGGCCCAGTAGATGTCTGCGCTCAATCAAGGGTTGGTCAATCAAGACCTTCCCCCCGGCATAAAGCAGATCATAAGCGACGAGCGCGACCGGAACAGCCTTGAGCAACTGCGTACCTACATTCTTCCGGCCGAGCCGCTTCTGCAACTCACTGAACGGAAGAATCACTTCCCCGTCGGACGGAACTAACTCCCCATCAATAATCACATCGGTCGACAACGCCTGTAATGGTCCAATCAACTCGGGAAACCGATGCGTAATCTCATCCATGGTCCGAGAGTAAATTGCAACTCGCTCCGACTCCACATGCGCCTGAGCGCGAATCCCATCAAACTTGTCCTCTACTAAAAACTCCTCAGGCATTGTCCTCGCGACGTCGGTAAGATCCGCAGCAGGCGTGGCAAGCATGAACTTAATCGGATGAAATAGCCGCATCTTGATGTCACGCAATTCCCCGGCTCGCGCACGCGTCGCGGTTTCTCCGATATCACCAAGCAACATGTTCGCGTAAGCGACATCTTCTAACGACCTGCCAAACACACGAGCAATCGCATCTTCAACCAACCCTTCCCTAAGACCAATCCGCAAGTCACCAGCAAGCAATTTAACTAAATACTTGGCCTCCAAGGGCGTTGCGTGACGCAGCACCGCCGTAAGCAACGCTGTTTTGTTCTTTATCCCGCGCGTCTCACTCAGTCTCGCAATCAGCGATTCCGTTTCGGCAAGACTGATCGTAGGTTGAACAGAACGCTTCGACTCTTTGACGATCTCCTCCGCAAGCTCCCCCGGATCTCCAAGCCGAACGTAGCGCGGATACAGATCCTCGGGACTAAAACCCGTTGCTTCACTCAGCGCTGCGCTGATAATGCTGCCACCGACATTCGTCGTACGAGCATCTGTTGACGCGAACTGATGACCAGCAAAGTAACGCGCGGCACGAGCCAGGTCAGCATCTGAGAGCCGCTCGAAGTAGCTTCCCAGTATCGCCGCCTTCTCGAGTTTCTTAGTCGTCGCTGCCACAGCTTCTGCACACTCGGCAAACGACTGAAGAGTTCCAATTTTCTCGACCGAATTGTCCATTTGCATTCGCAATGATTTTAAGTGATCCTTGCAAAGTCGCTGAACTGCCCGCGCGCTTCTGCTTTGAACGATGACGCGTTACAATTCGCTGTCACCCAACGAGCCCGACTCTTTCCGGCATTCCCACTCCGGCAAGGTTTACAGCGTTAGCAATCTTACAGGAAGGTAAACGACCGTGTTCTTCGCATTCATTCTCGAGACCCTCGGCAGCACCGAGATGATTTTCATCCTCCTAATCGCGCTCATTTTCTTCGGTCCACGAAAACTACCCCAACTAGCCCGCTCCATGGGAAAGGGCATGGCTGAGTTTCGAAAAGCTTCGGACGACTTCAAACGGACGTGGGAACGAGAAGTGGCTTTGGAAACCTCCCGGCTCGATGACAATTCAATGCTCGCATCAGAACAGCAAGCAGCGCAGGAACCAATCTCGTCCGCAGAACCGATAGTTGAGACCTCCGATCCAGAATTGGTAGTAGCACGTGAGAACCAGCCACAAACCTTCTCCGAAGCGATCGCGGAAACGCCTCCCGAACCGGTAACACTCCCCGCCGAAGCCGCGCAAGCCGAAGCACAACCGGTTAGAAAACAAGATTGGCTGTAATCCTGATTTAATCCGATGTCGGCATTTTTAAGAGCACTTTCCAGTAATCGCGACCGCGAAGAAGAGCTCGGCGGCCAGATGTCCTTCCTGGAACACCTGGACGAGCTCCGTCGTCGTTTGATCCGTTCATTCATCTTCATCTTCATCGCCGCCACGGCCTGTTGGTTTCTTTCGGACCGTATCTACGCGTTTCTCGCAGCCCCCGTCGAGCGAGCGCTGGCTGAGGCGCAGCGACGACAGGTCCCCATCGCAGGTCAGACCGGAAGCGAAATAGTCGCGCCGGTGACGACATTGAAAGAGAACGACACCGGACGCTACGTTTTCGCGGAAGAAACAAAACTCGGAACAAGCCTGATTCCCGCAGGCGCCTCGGTCACCGCCAAAGTCTACAAAGACGCCGAAGGCAAACTCGCCCTATTCACCGACGAGCCACTCTTTGCCGGCAACACGGTCATTCCCAAGGGCGTTCGTCTGCCAACTGAACTCACCGCCACAGGTGATTCATATACAGGAATAAACGACAAACTCATCGTCACAACAGCGCTCGAGCCCTTTTCTCTTTACGTGAAGGTCTCACTTTACGCGGCCGTCTGCGTTTCTGTGCCGTTTTTGCTACTACAGATCTGGGGATTCGTGTCGCCTGGTCTTTACCCACACGAACGAGCCTACGTCACACCATTCATCCTGCTGTCTTCGATCTCGTTTGTGCTCGGCGCCGCCTTCGCGTACTACGTCATTTTTCCACCGGCAGCTAAATACCTTCTCGGCCTCGGCTCGGACTTCCGGCTACTACTAAAGGCCGACGACTATTTCGACTTCATCATCATCGTCATGCTCGGTATGGGCGTCGTGTTTCAGATGCCGGCTATAACTTACGTGCTGGCGCGGATCGGCCTTGTTACGGCCGGATTTTTGGTCAAAATCTGGAAAACCGCTCTCATCGTGATCCTGATCGCTGCCGCGGTCCTGTCGCCGACGAACGACATTCCCAACATGATGCTGTTCGCGGCGCCGATGCTTGTTCTTTACGTGATCTCGATCTTCGTAGCGTGGATTTTCAACAAACCGCGCACGACGACGTAAACGCCTTGAATCACAGAGCTTTTCGCGGCTTTTTAGGCAACTAGCCCAAACCTCGCGGCATCTTGACTGTGTTCTCAACCGAGACTTAGAATCCAAAGTCTTCTATAGGTAGCCGGCAGCCAGTCCGTATCGTACGACTCGCACAGCATCACAGGAGTTTTCGAATGTCTTACCAGAAATTGGTCCTTCGTCTGGCCCTGATCGCGACCCTCTTTCCCAGCGCCAGTCCGGGCATTTATGCGCAGGATCAGCAGGATCCGAGCACCAAGCCCCGCAACGTAAAGCCCGAGCTGAAAAAGGCTTACAAAGACTGGCTCGACAAGGACGTCACTTACATCATCACCGACGAAGAACGTAAGGCATTCAAGAAACTCGCCACTGACGACGAACGCGAACGCTTCATCGAGGAATTCTGGCGCCGTCGCGATCCCGATCCGGATACTGACGAGAACGAGTTCAAAGAGGAGTACTACGAACGGATCGCATATGCCAACGAGCACTTCAGCTCGGGCATCCCGGGCTGGAAGACGGACCGCGGCCGCATCTGGATCATGTATGGCAAACCAGACGAGCGCGAAACGCACCCGATGGGCGGCTCTTACGAGCGCCCGTCATATGAAGGCGGCGGCTCGACGACTACCTATCCGTTCGAGATCTGGTTTTATCGTTACCTCGCAGGCGTCGGCTCGGGTATTGAAATCGAGTTTGTCGACCCGACCGGCAGCGGCGAGTATCGCATCGCCAGAAACCCGAACGAAAAAGACGCCCTCTTGATGATTCCGGGCGCCGGACTAACGCTATCCGAACAACTCGGTCTTTCAAACAAAGCTGATCGCATCTCCGGCATCGGCGGTATCGGCAACCAACAATATCAGCGCGAGCAGGACAGCCCGTTCTCGCGCCTCCAGTTGATGGCCGATCTCAACCGCCCGCCGCAGGTCAAATTCAACGACCTCGCGACAGCCGTGAACACGGGCGTCGTCGAAGAGAACCCGCTCAACTTCGATCTGCGTATCGACTTCTTCCGCCAGTCAGACGAGCGAGTGATCACCGCGTTCACGATTCAAGCTGAAAACAAGGACCTCGTCTTCCAGGACAGCGGCGGTCTGCAGCAAGCGCGCATGAATATCTTCGCGCGCATCACTTCGGTGGCTGGTCGCCGTGTGGGAATCTTCGAAGATCCGGTAATCACGACGGCAACGGCTCAAGAGCTCGTCGAAGCAAAAGATCGGAAGTCTGCATACCAGAAAGCCGTGCCGCTCGCTCCGGGAACATACAAAGTCGATGTGATCGTTCGTGACGTCGCTTCCGGCGCCACTGGCCTGAAACAACTCGGCTTCACGGTTCCCAAGTACGATCAGGAAAAACT
>Ga0081539_10003541_pt1 | contig 18983 bp, 15 predicted proteins | sample TabmetS4T2R2_FD_71023 | JGI IMG/M metagenome (GOLD analysis project Ga0081539, IMG submission 71023) | Tabebuia heterophylla rhizosphere microbial communities from the University of Puerto Rico - S4T2R2 | ecosystem: Host-associated > Plants > Roots > Rhizosphere ...
TCGCCCGACGCGCGCGGCCTCGGACCTCTCACCGGAGGAGATCCGCGCCGGCCTGCCCGCGCTCGCGCGGCTCGCGGAGCGCTGGCAGCCGGCGACCGTCCCGATCCTGGGGGTCGGCGCGGTTTGCATAGCGCTGAACCGGCCGCGCGCCGCCCTGGGCGCCCAGCCCGAGACCATCGGCGGCCGCCCGGTGTGGGCGCTGCCCAATCCCAGCGGCCTGAACGCGCATCACCAGCTCGCGGATCTGGCGCGCTGGTACGCGATGCTGCGCGCGGAAACGTAGCGCCGGTCAGGCGGGAACCGACGCCGGCGCAGCTCCGACGCGCGCAACGCGGTTGCGCCCGAGCGACTTCGCGACATACAGCGCGCGGTCGGCGGAGCGGATGAGTGTGTCGCCGTCGATCCCGTCGTCGCCGAGCACGGCGACGCCGAGGCTGGCCGTCACCTCTCGATCCACGGTCGGGACCTTGACCGTCGACACTGCCGCGCGAACCTTCTCGGCTGCCTGCATCGCTCCCTCCTGACCGGTGTCGGGCAGCAGGATGAGGAACTCCTCGCCGCCGTAGCGTCCGACGAAGTCGCTGGCGCGCAGCGCGGATCGCATCGCCTCCGCGGTACCGGCCAGCACCTCGTCTCCGCGGCTGTGGCCGAAGCTGTCGTTGATCTGCTTGAAGTGGTCGAGATCCAGGAGCAGCGCCGCGAGCGGCGTCTGGGCTCTCGTCGCCTGGGCGATCATGCGCTTGAGCGTGTCCTGCACCGCGCGCGTGTTCGGCAACCCCGTGAGCGCGTCGGTGGATGCGCGGAGCTCGGCGATCGCGAGGTTGCGGAGGTTCGCCAGGACGGGCGCCGCCTGCGCGACGGTGTCACGCATGCGTCGGTCCTCGTCCCGCACGAGGGGCGTCGCGTGGTTGACGAGCACGGAGCCGATGACCTCGCCGCCGACGAGCAGCGGATCGCAGGTCACCATGTCTGCGCTCTTGCCGCAGACCTCGCAGGAGACAAGAGGGTCGACCGCGCCGCCCTGCTCATGGCGCCGCGCGAAGCGCACGGCGAGGCACGAGCGGGGCGAGGCGCCATCGAGGGCCTTTGCGAGCGCAGCGCCGGGGGCAACCGGCGTGGTCGCCTCGAGGCGGTCATCGGAGTTGTTGCGATTGAGCACGACGACCAGGCTCTCAGTGACGCTGCGCTCGACGTGGCGCTTGAGCAGCGCATGAGCCTCGCTCTCCGACGCCGTGAACTGCAGAGCGTCCACGAAGTCCTGCTGAGTCGCCTGATAGGAGCGCTCGGCTTCGTGCCGCGCGACCATCACGTCGAGCGTGCGCCCGAGATCGGCCAGCTCATCCTCCCCCTTCGGGTCCAGGCGCTCGGCGACGTCTCCGGCGGAGACGCGGGCGGCGAAGCGGGAGTAGGTGCGGGTCCGGGGGACGACGGTGCGGACGAGCCAGAGGACCATGCCGATCCCGAGCACCATCGCGCCGAGCAGGACCGCCACGACCTCCCTCCGCGTGCTCGTGAAGTCGTCGTCGGCCGTCGCGCGGGCGTCCCTCGCCTCCTCGAGCTGTCCCTCCCCCGCGTTGTCCGTCGACTCGACGATCGGACCCAGGACGACCTGCGCCCGGCGTGCGGACCGGGCGGCGGTGTCGCCCTCGAACGCGCCGGCGCGCCAGAGACCGACGATCGTGCTGACCGCCATCTGCTCCCGGGCCGCGAGGGAGTCCCGCGCGTACTCGCCGACGCGGACGATGTCCTCCTCGATGCGCCCGCGAAGTGCGCGGCGCTCCGCCGCGTCTCGCGTCGTGACGTAGAGGGGGAGGCTTGCTCGAAGCTCGCCGAGATGGAACCGCCCGTCGCCGTTCTCCGACGTCGCCACGAGGCGGTGGTGAAGGCGCGCGGTGCCCGCGTGCAGGTCACCGAGCCCGCGCAGGGCCACGACGCCCATCGCGGCCATCGCCGCCACGAGGATGGCGAGCACGATCCAGAAGCGCGCAGCGATGGGCAGACGTCCGGCCATTCCTCCTTCTGGTCGGAAGGCGCCGCCCGAGGTTGAGCTTTGCGGCGCGTCAGCCCGCCATCGGCAGCGACATGCCGGCGCCGGGCGGCGGCGCCTGCGGCAGGCTCGGCCCAGCCATCGCAAGGACCGGCAGCTCCACCGGGGACAGCGCGATGACGCCGCGGGCCGTCTGACGGATCGCCTGGGCGGCCGGGTCGTCGGGGTCGGTGACGACGAGCGGCACGCCCGCGTCGGCCTGCTCGCGCAGCGGCATCGTGAGCGGCACCTTGCCGAGCAGCGGCACGTCCAGCTCGTCGGCGAGCTCCTGCCCGCCGCCCTCCCCGAAGATCTGGAAGCGCTCGCCCGACGGCGTGGTGAAGCCCGACATGTTCTCGACGATGCCGGCGATCTCCAGGTCGACCTTGTGGGCCATCTCGGCGGCGCGGCGCGCGACCTTCTGCGCGGCGGGCTGCGGCGTCGTCGTGATGAGGAACTTCGCCTGCGGCAGCAGCTGGGCGAGCGTCATCGAGACGTCGCCGGTGCCCGGGGGCAGGTCGACGAGCAGGTGGTCCAGCTCGCCCCACGCGACGTCCTCCAGGAACTGCGTGAGCGCCTTGTGCAGCATCGGCCCGCGCCAGACGACGGCGGAGTCCTCCTGCACGAAGAACCCGATCGACATCACCTTGATGCCGTGCGCGTCCAGCGGCACGATCTTGCGCTCGTCGTTGACGGGCGGGCGCTCGCCGCCGAGTCCGAGCATGCGGGGGATCGAGTAGCCCCAGACGTCCGCGTCCAGGACGCCGACCTTCTTGCCCTCCGCCGCAAGCGCGGCCGCGAGGTTCACCGTGAGGGTCGACTTGCCCACGCCGCCCTTGCCCGAGCCGATGCACAGGACGTTGGCGACGCCGGCCAGCGCGCCGCTCGGCAGCCCGTTCTGGCGCCCGAGCCGTTGCTGCAGCCCGGCCTTCTCCTGGTCGGTGAGCACGTCGAAGGCCACGGACACCGCGGTGACGCCCTCGAGGCCGCGCACGGCCTGCACGACCGCGGTCTGGAAGTGGCTGCGGATCGGGCAGCCGGGCGTCGTGAGCGACACGGTGACGTCGACCTCGCCCCCGTCGCGCTGCTGGATCGAGCGGACCATGCCGAGCTCGACGATGTTCCGCCGCAGCTCAGGGTCGATGACGCTCTCGAGGGACTTCATGATCTCGTCGCGGGTCGGCATGACCCGGAGTCTAGGGGTGCCGGAAGAGAGCCCAGAGATGCTGCGCCGCGTAGCCGCGAAACGGCCGCCATCGTTCGGCGTGCGCGGTGAGCGCGCGAGGCTCGGACGGCAGGCCCACGGCGGCGGCGCCGCGCTGCACGCCGAGGTCGGAGGCCGGGAACGCGTCAGGATCGCCGGCCGCGCGCAGCGCGACGTACTCGGCCGTCCACGGCCCGATGCCGGGGAGCTCCAGCAGCCCGGCGCGGAGCGCTGCCGGATCGGTGCCGGGCCGCACGTCGACGTCGCCGCGCGCCAGCGCGGCGGCCAGCGTCCGGATCGAGCGGCGCCGCGCCGCGGGCATCCGGAGGAGCTCGTCGGGCGCGTCCGCAAGCTCATCAGGGGAGGGGAACGCATGGGTCAGGGCGCCGTCGGGGCACGGCAGCGGCCTGCCGAGCGCCGCGGCGAGCCCGGACGCCGCCGTCCGGGCCGCCGCCACGGAGATCTGCTGCCCGATGACGGTCCGTATCGCGAGCTCGGCTCCGTCCGCGGCACCCGGCACGCGCAGGCCTGGCGTGGCGGCGACGACCGGCGCAAGCGCCTCGTCGCGGGCGAGGAGCTCGTCGGCCGGCCACGGATCCGCATCGAGGGCCAGCAGCGCACGCATCGCGCTGCGCGCGGCGCCGCGATCCGCGGGATCCTCCAGCAGCAGGTCGCCGTGGGCGCCGGCGGCCGAGAGCGCGACCGAGACCACGCCGTTGCCGCCGGGCAGGCGCAGGACTCGCCGGTAGCGCGAGCCGTCCACCGCCTCGACGCGCGGGATCGCGCGCGGGCCGAGATGCGCGAGCACGCCGCCGACGTGCAGCGGACCGGCGATGGCCCGGAGCCTCAGGCCGCGCGCAGGCCCTGCCGCGCCAGCCACAGGCCGGGCTCCCGCAGCTCCGCGACCGTCGGCGCGTCCTCCGGCGAGCGCCAGGCGCGCTGCAGCGCCGGCACGCCCGCCGCGGCGACGACCGCGTCGCAGAACGCCCGTCCCTCCTGGTATTGGCGCAGCTTGAGCTCGAGGCCGAGGAGCTTGTCGAGGAGCCGCAGCGCGGGCGGGCGGTCGCGCCGCCGGGCGTCCAGCGCCGAACGCAGGCGGTCCAGCGACGGGAGCACGTCGCGTGCCGCGGCGTCCATCGCCCACTCCGCATGACCCTCGACGAGCGCCATCGTCGCCTGGACGCGCTCGAGGAGCGCACGTCGGCTCGGGCCGGCGACGGCAAGCGCGAGCCCGCCCTCGCGCACGGCGTCCGCCAGCGCGCGCAGGTCGGCGCCGGTGGGCAGCTTTGCCAGCGAACGCGGATCGACCTTGAGCTGCAGACCGTCGAGGAGCTCGCGCAGCAGCGCGGCGATGTGCGGCCGCAACCAGGCGACGGCGGCGAACTGCACCGCGTGCGTCACCTCGTGGAACACGACCCAGTCGGCGAGCTCCTCGCGCTCGACGTCCATGGCGGCGGCGACCGCGTCGAGGTTCGGCGCGACGAACAGCAGCCGGGCCGGCACGGCCGGGTCGAGCAACGACAGCTCGTACTGCCCGAGCACGCGGCGCCCGACGAGGCCCAGCAGGACGCCGACCTCCGCCGAGGCGACATAGGTCAGGCCCGTGCGGGCCGGCCCGCCGAGGACGCCCATCCCCTCGCCGACGCCCGCCAGCAGCGGATCGAGCAGCGCGGCGGTGGAGGCGAGGTTCGCGGAGGCCCAGCCGCGGCGGTCCACCCACTCCGCGGCGGGCAGCGCGGCCGTGGGCCGCAGGGCGGTCACCTCGACGATGCGCTCCCCGGCCCGCTCGACGCGCTCCTCGAGACCCTCCGGCGGCGTGATCCCCTCGCCTGCCCCGCCGGCGAGCAGGAGCGCGAGGCGCTCGGCGAGCGTGGCGTCGATCATCGCGGGCGGACGATCATGGCCAGGTCCGCGAGCCCCTCGGGCGTGCGGGCAGCGACGACGGGGGAGTGCGGGGCGAGGTCCAGCGGCGCGCCGAGCGGCGTGTCACAGGCCGGGAACGCGACATGCCCGCCGCTCTCCCGGACGATGAGCTGCGCCGCGGCCACGTCGACGGCGCGGCAACCCCAGAGCGTCAGCATCCCGTCCACGCGGGCGTCGGCGACCTGGCACATCGAGACGGCGATGGTGCCGATGGCGCGAATGCGATGCACGCTCGCCCGCAGGCCCTCGAGGCCCTCGGCGATCCAGCGCGGACTCGCCGACTCCAGGGCGACGAGCTCCAGCAGGCCGGACGCGGTGCGTCGCTCGGGCGGAACGTTGGCGAGCCGGCGGCCGTTGAGCCACGTGCCCGCGCCCTGGCGAGCCCACCACTCCTCGCCCGGACCCAGGTCGTAGACGTAGGCGAACTGCACGTCGGCCATCGTGTGCCCGGTGGCCACCGCGATCGAGATCGCAACGTTGGGCAGCCCGCGCTTCGCGTTCAGCGAGCCGTCGATCGGGTCTATCACGACGCGCACGTCGCGGCTTCCGAAGTCGACGATGCCTCGCTCCTCGGACACGGCACAGAAGCGCAAGCCCTCCGCGTGCAGGCGCTCGAGCTCGCCGAAGACGACGTCCTCCACCGCGGAGTCGATGACCAGCGTCCGGTCGCCGCCCTCGCCGCGCGTCCCCGTCTCGACGACCCGCTCACGGCTCGTGGGGTGGTCGCTCAACACGCCGCGGAGCCCATGCACCGCCTTCCGGCAGGTCTCCAGCCAGTCTGCCTCGAGGACGGTGGCGGCCTCCGTGGTCACGAGCCTCCATCCTAGGAGGGACGAACGTCGCCCCGCCGTAAGCTCTGCCCGTGACCGTCCTCACCCCGTCGCAGGCACGCGTCGCCGCGCATGCCGGTGGACCGCTCCTCGTGATCGGCGGGCCGGGCACGGGAAAGACCACCGCGCTCGTCGAGCGCTTCCGCCTGCTCGTGGCGAACGGACTCGAGCCGGAGTCGATCCTCGTGCTGGTCGCGGCGCCGCCGGCCGCGGTGCGCATGCGCGCGCGGCTGGAGGACGTGCTCCACGCGCCCTACGAGGAGCTGCACGTCCGCACGGTCGGAGACCTCTGCGCCCGCCTGCTGCACGACGAGGCGCTCGAGGCAGGGTTGGACCCGTTCGTCGTGCCCCTCGCTCGGGCGGACCGCCTCGCGATGCTGCTCGAGCGCCTCGACGAGCTCCCCCTGCGCGAGCACGACCTGGGAGCGAGCCCCGCGGCGCTCATGGCGCGCGTCGTCGCGCGCATCGACCGGCTCAAGGACGAGCTCGTCGACGCCGAGCGCTTCCACGCCTGGGCGGAGGACGCCGATCGGCCGCGGGAGCGGGAGTTCGCGCAGCTGTACCTCGCACACGAGCGGCTGCTCGCCGAGCAGGGAGCGCTCGACGCGGGCGACCTCATCCTCCGCGCGCTGCGCCTGCTGCGCGACCGGCCGCACGTGCGCGCCCGGGTCGGCGCGCGTCACAGGCACGTCCTCGTCGACGACCTGCAGGACCTCTCGCCCGCCGGCCTGCTCATCGTCGAGGAGCTCGCGCGCGGCACGGCGGGCGGGGCGGGAGAGGAGGGCAACGTCTGCGCGTGCGCGGACGAGGACCAGGCCCTGCCCCGCGGCAAGGCCTCGCCGAGTCACAACGTCGCCGCCTTCCGCCGCACGCACCCCGAGGCGCCGGTCGTCCGGCTGGACCGGTCGCTGCGCTGCGCCGAGCTGGTGCTGCGCGCCGCCGATGCGGTGATCGCCGGCGTGGAGGACCGGCCGCCGCAGCGCACCCAGGCGCGCGCGGACGGCGGCGAGGTGCGCTTCTGGCGGTGCGCGAACGAGCGCGCGCAGGCACAGGGCGTCGCGGCGCACGTCGAGCGCCTGGTGCGCGCGGGGACGCCGCCGGAGGAGCTCGCGGTGCTCGTGCGGTCCGTCCGCACGGAGGGCCGGGCGATCGGCCTCGCCCTGGAGGAGCGTGCGCTTCCGTACCGCCTCGTGGGGGTCGACGCGTTCTTCGGCGCGCCCGAGGTCCGCGATCTCCTGGCATGGCTGCGGCTGCTCGTGGACCCGTCGGACGCGGCTGCCGTGGTCCGCGCGCTGTCACGGCCGCCGATCGAGCTCGGGGCCGTGGACCTCGCGCGCTGCGTGCAGATCGCCCGGCGCCGCCGCCTCGACATGGTCGCCGCGCTCGTCGCCGCGAACGAGTCGCCGCAGATCCCGCCGGAGTCCCGCGAGCGGATCCTGCGCTTCCTCAAGCTCCTGCGCGCGACCGCGTCCGGGCTGGACACGATGCGCCCGGACCTCTTCGTCCACCGCCTCATCGAGCGCCTGGGGCTGCGCCGCCAGCAGCTGTTCACCGCCCAGGCCGATGTGGTCGAGCGACTCGTGATGCTGTCGCGCTTCGCCGAGCTCGCGGCGTCGCACGTGCGCAGGGACCCCCAGGCGACGCCGCGCGAGTTCGCGCGCTACGCGGCGGCGGTGGCGGACGCGGGTCTCGGCGAGGAGGAGCCGGCGACGGCGGCGACCCCCGCGGCCGGCGGCGTACAGATCCTGACGATGGCGTCGTCGGCCACTCTCGAGGTCGATCACGTGGTGTTGTGCGGCATGGAGTCGCCGCGGTTGCCGGGGGCGCGCCGGGCGGAGACCGAGCCCGTCCCCACCGAGCTCTCCGGCCCGGGCGACCCACCCCGCGATCCGCGCGCGGCGCACGTCGCCGACATGCGTCGGCTGGTGTACCTCGCGATGACGCGGGCGCGCCGCTCCCTGACCGTCGCGTACGCCGAGCGCTCCGACGAGGACGTCGCGCAACCGCCCTCGCCGTTCGCCGAGGAGGCGCGGATCGCGCTCGGCGCCGAGTGGGATGACGTGGCGGAGGAGCTCTTCGGCCCGGAGGAGACGCTGCACGCGACGTTCCAGGCCCTGCGCGACGAGCTGCTGGGCGACGTCCAGCGCACCGCGCGCGGGCTCAGCGAGCTGCGCTTCGACACCGATCTCGACGTCACCCACGCCGTCGCGCGCTACCTCGAGATCCTCAAGGTCGCAGCGCTCCTCGAGCGCCCCGCGGGGCAGTCGGTCGCCGACGCGCTGCCCGGCATCAACCAGCACCTGCTCGCCGCGGTGTCGCCGCTGCAGCGGGAGGTGCTCGCCAGCTCCACGCTCGACGAGGTGCTCGTCGACGCCGAGCGCCGCGACCGCGCGCGCGTCGCCGCCGCCGCGGCGCGCTCGGAGCCGTCGCTCGAGGCCTTCCTCCCGCGCCGTGGCGAGGGCCTGGCGCTGTCCGCCGGCGACATCGAGACCTATCGCGCGTGCCCGCTGCGGTACAAGTTCGCGCGCGTCCTGCGCATCCCGCAGGAGCCGACGCTTCACCAGCGCTTCGGCATCCTCGTCCACCAGGTCCTCGAGCGCTATCACCAGACGGGCGGGCGCACCCTCGACGAGCTGCTTGGTCTGCTGCAGGCCGGCTGGCGACGCGGGGGATTCGGCGACCGCGAGGAGGAGCGCCAGCTGCGCGTGAAGGCGACCGACTCGCTGCGGCGCTACCACGACCGAGTGCGCACCGAGCGGGTGGATCCGGTCTGGTTCGAGCGCGGCTTCGCGTTCCGGATGGGGCGCCACACGGTCCGGGGGCGCGTCGATCGCGTCGACCGGCTCCCCGAGGGCGGCTGGGAGCTCATCGACTACAAGACGGGCAGGCCGCGCACCGTGACCGAGCTGCGCGAGGACGTGCAGCTCTCGCTCTACGCGATCGGCGCGCGCGAGGCGTGGCACCTCGACGCCGCCGAGCAGGCCTACCTGTACGTCCTCGACGACGAGAAGGTCCGTGTCCCGACCGAGGAGATGGACCCCGACTGGATCACCGAGACCGTCCTGGAGGTGGCCGACGGCATCCAGAGCCAGGGCTTCGAGCCGACGCCGTCGTTCGCGACGTGCTCGCGCTGCGACTATCGCATCGCCTGCCCGGCGGCGGAGCGCTGACCACGTCCGCAACGGCGAAGGGCCGCTCGCGCGGCCCTTCGGACCTCGTCTCCCCTACGGCCCTAGAGGACGGCGTCGATCACTTCGCCAACGACCCCGCCGGCCCCGGTCCCGGTCCCAGCGCCGGTACCTGTGCCGGTGCCCGTCCCCGTACCGGTGCCGGTCCCCGTGCCGGTTCCGGTTCCCGTGCCCGGGTTGGGCGTGGGCTCGGGCGTCGGGGTGGGCTCGGGCTCAGGCGTCGGCTCCGGCGTCGGCGTGGGCTCCGGCTGAGGCGTCGGCTGCGGCGCGGGCGTGGGCTGCTCGCTGCCGGCCGCGGTGCCGGTGGTCGCCGGCGGGGGCGGCGCAGGCGTCGCCACCGTGCTCGCCGAGCTCTGCTTCGACGAGGACCCGGAATTGCTCGAGCCCGGCAGGGGCGCCTGACGGCGCACGGGCTGCTCGGCGCTCGAGCCGCTGCTGTCCAGCCGGCCGCTGGCGCGGTTGGAGCGGCGCTTGCGGCGCGCCTCGGACTTGGCGGCCGCGCGACGCTGCGCACGGTTCATCGGCGCGGGCGACTCGACCGCGTCCATGGCGCTGGCGACCATCGCCGCGACGCCGTTCTCCTTCGTGTCGGCCGCGGCGGCGGGCTTCGCGCGGAGGATGTGCGGCTCCGCGACGGCGAGCGGCGTCTTGGCGCCGCCGCTCGTCGACGGCTGCAGCGACACGCTGCCGGCGCCGGCCGCGACCTCCTGCACGCGATCGCCGTTGTCGCTCAGGACGACGCCGCCGAGCACGGTGGCGACGACCATCGCGTACCCGAGGCCGAGAGCCATCGGGGTGCGAACGCGGCCGAAGGGCAGGGCCAGCGCACGGCCGCTGCGCTCCTCCCTTTCACTCGAGCCGCTCGTCGGCGGCTCCCACTCCCACATCGGGCCGGAGGCACCGGACAGCACCGGCACCCTCTCCTCGACGCCTCCGCCGGCGTCGGCGCCCACCGGCGCCATCTCGCCGAGCGCCTCGCGCGCTGCGAGGGCGAATGCCCCGGCGGTCGCGAAACGCTCCTCCGGCGACTTGGCCAGCGCCTTGCGGATGGCCGCGTCGAGTGCGCGCGGAGCATCCGGGCGCTTCGCACGCAGGCTGGGAGCGGGGACGTTGAGATGCGCCCACAGCCGCGCGACGCCGCCGGGACGGTCGAACGGCACGCTGCCGGTGATGGCGCGGTACGCGAGGCCGCCGAGGCTGTAGACGTCGGCGCGACCGTCCACGGGACGGCCTTCGATCTGCTCGGGCGCGACGTAGTCGACGGTGCCGAGCAGCTGTCCGCTGTGCGTGAGGCCGGTCGACGCGTCGAGCACCTTCGTGAGGCCGAAATCGGTCAGGTAGACCTGGCCGGAGTCGGCGACCATCACGTTGGCGGGCTTGACGTCCCGATGGACGAAGCCGCGCTCGTGCGCGGCGTCGAGCGCGTCCGCGACGTGGCCGATGACCTCGACGGCGCGCTCGATGGGAAGCGGCCCGAGATCGGTCAGCAGCTTGTCGAGATCGCAGCCCTCGACCCAGAGCATCGCGAGGTAGAAGTGGCCGTCGTGCTCCCCCGCCTCGTAGACCGGGACGACCCCCGGGTGGTCGATCCGGGCGACCAGCTGCGCCTCCCGGAGGAGGCGCTCGCGGTTCTCGTCGTCCAGCGTGCGCACCGAGGAAACGACCTTGAGCGCGACAGCCTGGCCCGTTTCGGTATCGGTCGCGCGGTAGACGACACCCATGCCGCCCGTGCCCGCGACCCCTTCGATTCGGTACCTGCCGAAGATCGTTCCCATCCTGAGCATCCGGGGACCTCCCGTCGCCGTGCGCGGCTGCGTCGAAGCTCTGTTAGCTGTCGCCTAAGACCCGCCCGGTGGGTCGACCATGGCTCCAGGCCGCCCTCGTGGCGGCAGCCGGAGCATAGCCTGGCAGACCGCTTCGGGGAAGCTCGAGTGGGCTCAGCCACCCGACATGGCATGGATCATTTGTCCAGTTCGCGCGAAACTCGTGCTAAGTCTGCCCTTTCGGGCGATGCGAACTACCCGTCGCCGGGGCCGCGCTGGCGCAGGAAGCGCTGGAACTCGCGCGCGAGGACGTCCCCGGACGGCAGGTCGCCCGGCTCCGGATCCGGATCCTCGTCGGCCGCGGCCTGCTCGAGGCGCTCCACGAACGCTTGGACGTCGGGATCGGACTGCACCGCGAGGGAGACCTGGCGCTCGTAGTCGACGGCGGCGGTCTCCAGCTCGGCGGCGTCGACGGAGACGCCGACCAGCACCTCGAGCTTGCGAACGAGCGCCAGGGCGGCCTTCGGGTTGGGCGCGGCGGCGACGTAATGCGGGACGCTCGCCCACAGGGATGCGGTCGGGATCCCCGCCCGCGTGCTCGCGTCGTGCAGGACGCCGACGATCCCCGTCGGGCCCTCGTACGTCGTCGGATGCACGCCGAGGCGCGAGTTGAACGTCTCGTCGGACGAGAGCCCGGTGATGGCGACCGGCCGGGTGTGCGGGACGTCGGCCAGTAAAGCGCCGAGGCTCACGACCATCTGGCACCCGAGCGCCTCGGCGAGGTCGAGCACGAGCTGGCAGAAGGTGCGCCAGCGGAAGGACGGCTCGGTGCCCTGCAGGAGCACGAGGTCGCGCGGAGCGCGCGGAACGCGCGCGGCGAAGATCTCGACCTCCGGCCAGGTGATCTCGCGCGTGCGCCCCTCGGTGAACGCGACGCGCGGCCTCGTGGCCTGGAAGTCGAAGAACTCCTCGGGGTCGATCGTCGCGAAGCGCGTCGCCTTCAGCGAGGCGCCGACGAACTGCAGGGCGGCCGAGGCGGCGTCGCCGGCGTCGTTCCACCCCTTGAACGCGCAGACGAGGGCCGGGGCGCGCAACCCGTCGGGCCGGCTCTCCCATTGCAGGGGCTGCATCCGGGTGACGGTACAAGATGGTCGCATGGGGATCGCAGCGCTCCAGGCCGGCCAGGAGGTGGACGCGGTCTTCGCGTGTACGCGCAAGGACCGGCTCGTGACGCGGACGGGCATGCCGTACCTGGCGCTCGAGCTGCGCGACCGGACCGGAGCCGTCGCGGCCAGGGCGTTCCGCGACGCCGACGTGCTCGCAGGGCGCTTCGACCGCGGCGACCTCGTGCGGGTCCGGGGCCGCGTCGAGCGCTTCCGCGACGCCCTGCAGGTGGACGTCGCGGCGATCGATCGCGCGGAGGCCGACCCCGCCGCGTTCCTCCCGACGGCCTACCGCGACCTCGACGAGCTCGACGGCTTCCTGGAGCACCTTGCCGGCGAGGTGCGCCATCCCGGCTTTCGTGGGCTGCTGGAGGGGATCCTCGCCGACGACGTGCTCCGCGCCGGACTACGCCGCTCGCCCTGCACGCGCGGCGGCCACCACGCCTACCTCGGCGGGCTGCTCGAGCACACCGTCGCCGTCGCGACTCTGGCGCAGGAGGCCTGCACGCTGCACCCGCGCCTGGACTCCGACCTCCTGGTCACCGCGGCGATCCTCCACGACCTGGGCAAGACGCGCGAGTTCACCTACGGCGCGGAGATCGGGCTGAGCGACGAGGGGCGGCTCCTCGGCCACCTCGAGCTTGGGCTGCGGATGCTCGACGAGCGTGCCGCGCGCGTGCCGGCGCTCGACGACGCTCGGCGCCTCGCGCTCGCCCACTGCGTCCTCACGCACCACGGCCCCGACGCGTCGCCCACCCGGCGCTTCGCATCGGCGGAGGCCGTCGCGCTCCATCGCATCAACGCGCTGGACGCCGCGGTCAAGAGCGCGTTCGAGCATGGTCCGGCGGGTCCCGCCGGAGCCTGAGCGCGAACGACCAGTCGACCCGTCCCTCCTGGGGCACGCCCAGCCAGCTCGCAAGCACCTCCTGCGAGCGCGGCGGGAGGACCCAGGCGCCGTCGTCGCGCCGCATGACGAGACCCTCATCGGCGAGCTGGCCCATGGCCAGCGTGACCGACGGGCGGCGCGCGCCGACGAACCGCCCGAGCGTCTCGTGCGTCAGCTTGACCGGGAGCACCACCCCCTCTCGCGACACGCGGCCCCAGCGCTCCGCCAGATGCCAGAGGAGCGCGAGGACCCGGAGCTCCACCCGCGCGAGCTGGCAGATCGCCCCCTGGACCGCCAACCGGTGGGCCTGGGTCGCCAGGCGTCGCTGGACCTCGACCATGAGCGACGGCCAGCGCGCCGCCCCCGCGAGGAACCGGCCGTCGAGCACGAGCAAGGTGGCCTGCTCGGCGACCGTGGTGGACACCTCGGCTCCGAGCACGCCCTCCGGATCGGGCCAGGACTCCAGGACGTCGCCCGAGCCGAGGACCTGCGGCAACAGGCGCCCGCCGACCGCCGTCTCGCGCACGACGAGGCCCTCGCCGACGAGCAGCGCGAACGCGGCCGCCGGCCATCCCTCCCACGGTCCGGGCTGGACGACGAGCGACTGGACGACCAGCGCGCGCTCGGCCCGCGCCTGCTCATCGTCCGGCAACCCGCCCGCCAGCTCGGGATCCACCTCCAGCAGCGCGACCCGACCGCCGTCTGCGGCACGCTGGTGGTGGACGAACCGCGCCATCTACGCCCCCTACCCGGATCCCGGCGTATGCGTGCCCCGACCTCGGGGTGGGCGCGTTGCCATGACCGTCGCGATGACCTTCGGCATCTGCATCGTCTCCTGCTGGCACAGCCATTGTGGTCCAGTTCGTCTGTCCCGAGCAAGCGCGACCGCCCGCCGGGAGGGGGACGGGCCCGCGCGCATGTGACCGGGTGTCGGGCGCAGCGGTCGCCGTCGGCCGGGCGCGCCATACTGCGGCCATGTGCGCCGCTGCGACGCTGAGCGCAACGCTCGAGCCCCTGAAGGCCGATCCGGCGCGCGCGGGCGTGCTGCTGGACGTCGACGGGACGCTGGCGCCGATCGTCCGCCACGCCGATGACGCGGCGGTCCCCGAACCGACGCGCGCGCGACTCATCGAGGTGGCTCGGCGGTACGGCGTCGTGGCATGCGTCAGCGGCAGGCAGGCGACGGTCGCGCGCCGCATCGTGTCGATCGGCTCGATCGCGTACGTGGGCAACCACGGAGTCGAGCTGCTGCGCCCCGGCGGCACGGAGGTGGAGCTCGATCGAGAGGTCGCGGCCTGGGAGCAGCGCATCCGGCGCTTCGCCGACGAGGCCTACGACGACGAGCTGCACCGCCTGCGCGTCCGGGCGGAGGACAAGCGAGCGATCGCCGCCTTCCACTGGCGCGGCGCGCCCGACGAGGAGGCGGCCGAGGAGGCTGTGCGCCGCGTTGCCGAGGACGCGGAGTCGGCCGGGTTGAGGACGCACTGGGGTCGCAAGGTGCTCGAGATCCGGCCGCCGGTCGACATCGACAAGGGCCGCGGCCTGCGGCGGCTGCTGCGCGACGCGGATCTCAACGCGGCCGTCTACGTGGGCGACGACCGCACGGACGTCGACGCGTTCCGCGGCCTGCGCTCGCTCGTCGAGCAGGGGCGGCTCGGCACAGCCATCTGCGTCGGGGTGCGCTCGGAGGAGACGCCGCGCGAGCTGGAGGAGGCGGCTGACACGCTGGTCGACGGTCCGCCGGGCGTCCGGGCGCTCCTCGAGGCGCTGCTGTAGCCGCCGGCGGTGCGCTTCGTCGACTTCCTCAAGGCGACGGTGATGCTCAGTGGCGGCGCAGCGACCGCCCTTGCCGTCGTGACCGTTCTCGCGGCGAGCGAGGACGCCGACACCGTGCTCGTCCTCGTGATCGCGGGCTGGTGGGTGGTCGCGGCGATCGTCGGTGCCGTCCTCGGGCGCCGCGCCCACACCAACCCGCCGATCACCCGTCTGCTGGCGGGCGCCCGCTCGACGACGACGCTGCCCGAGCAGCAGCCGAGCCGGCTCCTGCTCAACAGGCTGTGGCCGCTCTTCCTCTCCACCCTGCTCGCGATGGGACTCGCGCTCGTCGCCCCGCAGATCCCGGGCATCGCGACCGGCTTCGCGATGGTGTGGGCGCTGGCCTGGAGGCGGCAGGACGCCGCGGTCGCCGCGATCGAGGATCGCGACGGCGTCGCCTTCTACGTGGAGCCGACCTCGCCGCTGAGCCCGATGAGGCTGGTGCGCACACCGGGCTTCAGGCGCGAGATGACCCCGGTCGCACCCAACGGGCACGCGCCCGGTTGATGCCGAACGCCGACGTCCTGCTGGTGTCGCTGGCCTCGACGGCAGGGCTGCGCGCCTCCGACGACGCGTTCGCGGGCGCCCTGCGACGCGTAGGGGCCTCCGTCGAGATCGCGCGCGCGGCACGACAGCGCCAGGTGCGCACGTTCGCGCTGACGGACTTCGTGTGGGCTCGTGCGGCACGAGCGGCGGCGGTCGACGGCATCGCGCGCCATCGCCCGCGCGCCGTCGTGTACTCGGGCGTCGGCGCCGCGCTGCTGTGGCCGCGGCCTGGCGCGATCCGCTACGACGCGCCCGCTGCCGCCAACCGGCCCGGCCGCCACGGGCTCTGGCAGCGGCCCCTGGAGCGCCGCCGGCTGCGCGAGGCGCCGCTGCTCGTGCCCGTCGCGGCGGGGACGCTTCAGGAGACGCCCGCCCCGCATGCGCCGGCGGTCGTCGTGCCGATCCCGGTCGCGCCGTCCGGACCCGCGGGCGAGCGGGACATCGCCGCGATCACCTACGCGGCCGACCCCTGGAAGAAAGGGCTCGACCGCGTGCTCGACGCGTGGGCCGCGGCACGCCGGGCGGACGAGGAGCTCGTCGTTTGCGGGACCGACGCGCACGTCGACGCGCCGGGCGTTCGCGTGGCGGGACGGCTGGAGCCCGCGGCGTACCGCGCGCTGCTGCGCCGCGCGCGGGTGTTCGTCACGGCCCCGCGCCGGGAGGACTACGGGCTCGCGCAGCTCGAGGCGCTCGCCGACGGGTGTGCGCTGGTGACGACGCCCGCGCCGGGGCCGTACGCGGCGCTGCCGCTGGCGTCGGCGCTCGATCCGCGGCTGGTGGGGGACGACGTCGCGCAGGCGCTGCGGACGGCGCTCGACGCCCCGGTCGCCGGCTACGCCGAGCGCGCCCGGGAGCTGCTGGCCCCGTTCTCGCCGGAGGCGGTGGATGCGGTCGTGGCCGGGAAGCTCCTGCCGCGGCTGCTCGGATGATCCCTACGCAGCCGCCGCCTTCACCCGCTTGCGCAGCCCCGCGAACTCCGCCCACGGCCGGGTGTTGGCGATCTGCTCGGGGCCGAGCCACGCCCGCCGGGCGGTCGCGACGCCCCAGCGCACGTGCTTGAGCCGCTCCGCGTCGTGCGCGTCGGAGTCGACCAGCACCATCACGCCCGCCTCCGCCGCGGCGCGCGCGTGCACGTCGTTGAGGTCGCGCCGGTCCGGCGCCCCGTTGATCTCGAGCATCGTGCCGGTCCGCGCCGCCGCCTCGATGAGCGCGTCGACGTCCACCTTGTACGCGTCGCGCTTGGAGATCTTGCGGCCGGTCGGATGGCCGATGGCGTCGATCCAGGGATGCTCGATCGCCGCCACCATCCGCGCCGTCATGTCCCTCTCGCTCATCGCGAACGACGTGTGGACCGAGGCGACGACCCAGTCGAGCTCGGCGAGCAGCTCGTCGTCGTAGTCCGGACGGCCGTCGGGCAGGATGTTCGTCTCGGTCCCGGCCAGGAGCGTGATGCCGTCGAGCCGCGCGTCGAGCTCGCGAACGCGCTCGATCTGGCGGCGCAGCTCGTCGGGCGTGACGTGGTCGCCGAAGCCGTGCGTCGCCGAGTGGTCGGTGATCGCCAGGTACTCGTAGCCGCGCTCCTGCGCGCCGCGGGCCATATCCTCCAGCGTGCTGCGACCGTCGGAGAGGGTCGTGTGGCAGTGCAAGTCGCCGCGGAGGTCCTCGACCGTCACCAGGCGCGGAGGCACGAAACCCGGCGCGAGCTCGCCGCGGTCCTCGCGCAGCTCCGGCTCGATCCACGCGAGGCCCAGGCGTTCGTAGACCTCCTCCTCGGTCGCGCAGCGCGTGGTCTCGCCCGTCGCGTCGTCGAGGATCCCGTACTCGGAGACGTGCAGGCCGCGGCGCACAGCCGCCTCGCGCAGGGCCACGTTGTGCGCCGCCGAGCCCGTGAAGTGCTGGAGCAGGTTGCCGAACTGGTCGGGCTCCACGACGCGCAGGTCGATGCCCAGCCCCGTGTGCGCGCGGCCGCGCGCGGCGTTCTCGCCGGCCGACCCCGCGGTCTCCAGGACGTCGATCCCGGCGAGCGCCCCGGCAAGGGCCGCCGGCTCGGTGGCGGCGGCGACGATGTCGAGGTCCTTCACCGAGTCGGCCAGCCGGCGCGCCGACCCGGCGATCTCCACGTGCACGGCGGCTGGGTGGTCGCGCAGGGCAGCCACGACGCGCTCCCCGATCTCCATCGCGGTGTCGAGGACGGTGCGGGGCGCGGGCCGCTCGGCGACCCCGGCGTCGAGCGCAGCGAGGACGCTCTCGGAGAACTTCTCCCCGAAGCCCTTGGCGCCGCTCAGCCTGCCGGACTCGGCCGCGGCGCGCAGCGTCTCCAGCGAGTCGATCCCGAGCTGGTCGTACAGCGCGCGAACGCGCTTGGGCCCGACGCCGGGCAGCCGCGTCATCGCGGCGAGCCCCGGCGGGATGCGATCGCGCAGCTTCGTGAGCGCGGGAATCGTCCCGGTCTCGATCATCGCGAGGATCTTCTCCTCGAGCGTTCGGCCGATCCCGGGGAGCGACGTCACGCGCCCCTCGCGCGTGAGCTGCGCGACCGACACGGTCGCGCTGCGGACGTTCTTCGCCGCCGTCCGGTAGGCCAGCACGCGGTGGACGACCGCGCCGTCCAGCTCGTACAGGTCCGCCAGCTCGTCGAACGCGTCGGCGATCGCAGTGTTCGAAAGGTCGGCCACACCTCTACCCTAATCGCGACCACCCGGGGGGCCTGCCTCGGGCGTCCCTTACGACCCTTCGAGACCCCCCTGTGATCCCCGGCCCCCCGAGGCACCCCGAGTGGTGTGGCTGATCCTCCCGACCTACCAAGAGGCCGGGAACGTGGAGCGCGTGGTCACGGCCGCCCTCGAGGCACTCGAGCGCGCGGCGCCCGGCGACCATCGCATCCTCATCGTGGACGACGCGTCGCCGGACGGCACCGGCGCGATCGCCGACCGGCTGGCCGAGCGCCATCCGGCCGTACGCGTGCTGCATCGGACCGGGCGCGATGGCCTCGGTCCCGCCTATCTCGCCGGCTTCGACGCGGCGCTTCGCGGCGGCGCGACGCACGTCATGGAGATGGACGCCGACCTCTCGCACGATCCCGCGGACATCCCTCGGCTGCTGGATGCGGCGGCCGGCGCCGACCTCGTGCTCGGGTCCCGCTACGTGCCGGGCGGCGATGTGGAGGACTGGGGACCGGTGCGGCGGCTCGTCAGCCGCGCCGGATGCCGCTACGCGAGGCTCGTGCTCGGCGTGTCGGTGCGCGACCTCACCGGCGGCTTCAAGTGCTTCCGCCGTGAGGTGCTCGAGTCGATCGATCTCGCGCACGCCCGGTCCCACGGCTACACGTTCCAGGTCGAGCTGACCTATCGAGCGCTTCAGGCCGGCTTTCGCGTGCGCGAGGTGCCGATCACGTTTCGCGACCGCGTCGAGGGTCGCTCGAAGATGTCCTGGGCGATCGCGCTGGAGGCGATCGAGCTCGTCCCGCGCCTGCGATGGGGGCGGCGCGGCCGGGCGCTCGGCGCCCAGATGCGCGCGCTGTCCGACATGCGCTGACCGCGCTGGGCACGTGGGGCGAACGAGCCGATCACCGGGGAGGATGCGACTCGACGACCTCGCGCTCGTCCAGGGCGGCGCCGCCACCCGTGCGACGCTCAAGCG
>Ga0081539_10003542_pt1 | contig 18982 bp, 16 predicted proteins | sample TabmetS4T2R2_FD_71023 | JGI IMG/M metagenome (GOLD analysis project Ga0081539, IMG submission 71023) | Tabebuia heterophylla rhizosphere microbial communities from the University of Puerto Rico - S4T2R2 | ecosystem: Host-associated > Plants > Roots > Rhizosphere ...
CGAGCGCTATTCCCGCTTCTCCCTCGGCGCGACCTTTCGCCGGCTGCAGTTCCGCGGTTTCGCGCCCCTCGCGCGCTTTTCCATCGAGCGCAACCGCAGCACCATCGAATTCTACGATTACCGCCGCACACGCAGCGAACTCGGGATCGTCCGCGCCTTCTGAACAGGTGATCGGAAGATTATCGGCAAATCATCAGGCATCGATCATGCCCAAAGGGCAGCGCAGCATGCACGCTGAACGCCTCCATTGTCGAGGAGGTAGAGATGAAGAAGCTTTCGATCCTGGTAGTTATTGCGGCAATCACCGTCGCCAGCCCGGCTTTCGCCAGTCACCTTGTGGGCAACGATACGCCCTTTCCAACTCGCGGTGCGTGCGAGTCCTTTACTGCCGTCGGTCTCGCCGAAGACAGGGACTATTTGCTCGATCTCACGTCGGCATTTTTCGACAGCGAAGGGGAGCTGGCGAGTTTCTTGACGAGAGCCTGGACGTGCGAGATCAATGAGTCCGACGGCCAATGGTATGTCGGTGACCATCGCTGGGATGTCCTGAACAGCGACTGGTACCAGCGGCATCACGATTAGTCCGGCGCGGCTCAATACAGGAAAGGCCCCGCGGTTCGGCGGGGCCTTCTTGCCGATGCGGCGTGGCAGGAGTGGAGGGACTCGAACCCCCGGCCCTCGGTTTTGGAGACCGATGCTCTACCAACTGAGCTACACTCCTAAGGGACCCCACGAAAAGTCGTACTTTCGTGGGAACCCTAGAGCCGCGCGGGCGAGGTAGCTAGTGCGACGAGATCGTGCAAGGTTCGAAGCGGTTCTCTGCTCCGCGGCGTAGGCCGGGGCCCGGGACCCCGCCAGGGTTTCAATCGCCGCCAACGGACTTACGTCCGCCTGGACCCCGGCATGCGCCGGGGAACAGGTCAGCGCACCACCGGCAGTCCCACCCAGCTGCCGTCGCTGCCGGTGAAGACGCGTTGTGTCGCGGCGCGATAGTCTTCGGGCCTCGCGAAGAAGATGTTGGGGACGAAGGTCTGGGGGTTGCGGTCGTATAAGGGGAACCAGCTCGACTGGACCTGGACCATCAGGCGGTGGCCGGGCTGGACGACATAATCGACGGTGGGCAGCGCGAATTCGTAGGTGACGGGCTCGCCCGCGGGCACCGGCGAGGGGTGCGCCGGGTCGGTGCGGTAGCGGCCGCGGATGACGTCCATGGCGATCGCGAGCTGATAGCCGCCGAGCTCAGGCTTTTGCGGATGCTGGTCGGGATAGACGTCGATCAGCTTCACCACCCAGTCGCTGTCGGTGCCGCTGGTCGAGGCGACGAGGTGAACGAGCGGAGTTCCGGCGAGCCGCAGCGGCTCGGTCAGCGGCGCGCTGGTGTAAGTGAGCACGTCGGGCCGCGCCTCGGCGATGCCGCCGGCCGAGAAGCTCGAGACCTTTGCCGCGACGGGCGCCACGCTTGCCATTCACCTGTCGATCCACACCATCGACAAGGTCGTGGCGACGTTGCTGCCGCACTACGGCGCCGACTGCCCGGCTGCCGTGGTCTATCGCGCGAGCTGGCCGGAGGAGCGCGTGATCCGCGCCACTCTGGGCACGCTTGCGGCCGAAGTGGCGAAAACGTCCATCGAGCGCACGGCGCTGATCCTGGTCGGCAAGGTGCTGCAGGCGCACGACTTCCGCGACAGCGCGCTCTACGACGCCTCCTATCAACGACGTTTCCGGGGCCGCGGCCAGGGAAGTGGCACGTGATTCCCAAGAACTTTCCAACGCTGCCCGACTTCCCGGCCGGCGAGGTCTGGCTGGCGGGCGCAGGCCCCGGCGATCCGCGCCTGCTCACCGTGCTGGCGCTGCACGCCATCGGCCAGGCCGACGACATCGTCTACGACGCGCTGGTCGATCGCCGCGTGCTCGATCTTCGCCGTGACGGCGCCGAGCTCGTCTCGGCCGGCAAGCGTGGCGGCCGGCCCTCGTCTCAGCAGCGCGACATCAACGACGTGCTGATCCAGCGCGCCCGTGCCGGCCGGCGAGTGTTGCGCCTGAAGGGCGGCGATCCCTTCGTGTTCGGCCGCGGCTGGGACGAGGCCTCCGCGCTCACCCAGGCCGGCATCCGCTTTCGCGTCATTCCCGGCCTGACGGCGGGCTTGGCCGGCGCGGCGCTGGCCGGCATTCCCGCGACCTCGCGCGACACCAACCATGCCGTCGTGCTGGCCGCCGGCCATCGCGCCGAGGAAGGCGGTTCGGCGGCCGACTGGGCGGCGTTGGCCAAGCTCGGCCAGCCGATCGTGCTCTATATGCCGATGTCGCAGCTCGCGGAGATCACGGTATCGCTTCAGCAGGGTGGGTTGTCGCCCGATACGCCTGCGGCGCTGATCCAGTCCGCTGCCACCGACCAGGAAAGAGTGGTCGACAGCAAGCTGGGCAGCCTGGTCGACGATGCGGCGCGCCATGGCGTCGGCTCGCCGTCGATCGTCGTCATCGGCGCCACGGCAGGCCTGCGTCGCCATCTCTTGGACTCCCTGGTCGGCTGGCGATGACACCCGGGCTCATCGTCGCGGCGTCGCACTCGGGCGCCGGCAAGACCACGGTGACGATCGGCCTGATGCGTGCGCTCGGCCGGCAGGGAATGGCCGTGCAGGCCTTCAAGTGCGGCCCCGACTATATCGATCCCGCCTTTCACGCGGCGGCGACGGGCCGGCCGAGCTTCAATCTCGACACCTGGGCAATGGCCGCGACGACGCTGGGCGATCTCGTGGCGCGACACGCGGCCGACATCGCCATCGTCGAAGGTGTGATGGGCCTGTTCGACGGCGTCGCCGCTCCCGGTCAGATCGCGCGCGGCGCGACGGCCGACCTCGCCGCGTGGCTTGGCTGGCCGGTGTTGCTGGTGCTCGATGTCTCCGGCCAGACCGAGACTGCGGCGGCTGTGGCCGCGGGGCTGGCGCGCTATCGCGACGACGTGGCTGTCGCCGGCGTGATCCTCAATCGCGTTGCGAGCCCGCGCCATCTTGCTCTGATCACGCCGGGCTTCGAGCGTGTCGGACTGAAAGTGTTCGGTGCGGTCGGCCAGGATGCGCGCTTCGAGTTGCCCGAGCGCCATCTCGGCCTGGTCCAGGCCGACGAGACGGACGACATCGACTGGCGGCTCGATGCCCTCGCCCAAGCCATCACAAGCGCCGTCGATCTCGCGGCCGTGCGCCGGGCGGCGGCGCCGGCGAAACCGATGACCGGCGGTGCGTCACGACGACCGCCCGGCCAGCGCATCGCTCTCGCGCGCGATCGGGCGTTCTCCTTCATGTATCCCCATCTGCTGGAGGGCTGGCGGTTGGCTGGCGCGGAGGTTCTTCCTTTTTCGCCGCTGGCCGACGAGGCGCCGGATCAGAGTGCCGATGTCGTCTGGCTGCCCGGCGGCTATCCCGAGTTGCATGGCGGCGTGCTGGCCGCGGCGCGGCGCTTCCAGGACGGACTGCATGTTCTGGCGGCGCGGTCGGTGCCGATCCATGGCGAGTGCGGCGGCTACATGGTGCTGGGGCAGGGAATCCAGGATGCCGAGGGCCAGCGGCATTCCATGGCCGGGCTGCTGCAGGTCGAGACCTCGTTCGCCAAGCGCAGGCTCCATATCGGTTATCGCCGTGCCCGGCTGCTGGCGGAGAGCCCGCTGGGATCGGCCGGCGAGACGGTCATGGGACACGAATTCCACTACGCCAGCGTGCTGCGGGCCGGCGATGAACCACTGGTGGACTGTCGCGATGCCAGCGGCGCGGTCGTGCCGGAAGCCGGGGCGCGCAACGGCTCGGTGAGCGGCACGTTCTTCCATGCCATTGATGGACTGAAGACATGAAACCGTCGTTCGATGAGGCTTTCCGCGCGCAGTTCCGCGAACTGGTGCTGTGGCGGCGCGATGTGCGCCGCTTTCGCCGCGATCCGCTGCCGCGCGAGCGCATCGACGCATTGATCGAGATTGCGACCCACGCGCCGTCGGTCGGCCTGAGCCAGCCTTGGCGCTTCGTGCACGTCGATTCGCCCGAGCGCCGCGACGCCGTCATCAAGAGCTTCACCGACGCCAACCAGCGGGCGCTCGACGGCTATGCCGGCGAGAAGCGGTCGACCTACGCCACGTTGAAGCTCGAGGGCCTGCGCGAGGCGCCGGTTCATCTCGCGGTGTTGTCGGATGACGGCACGCACAGCGGCAGCGGCCTCGGACAGCAGACCATGCCCGAGACGCTGCACTACTCGGTCGTTGCCGCGATCCAGACCTTGTGGCTGGCGGCGCGCGCCGACGGCATCGGCATGGGCTGGGTGTCGATCCTCGACCCGGCCCAGGTGACCAAGGCGCTCGACGTGCCGACGGATTGGAGCCTGGTCGCCTATCTCTGTCTTGGGCTTCCGGCCGAGGAGCATCTCGATCCCGAGCTGGAGCGGCATCACTGGGAACAGCGCACCGACCTGAAGGATGTCGTGGTCACGCGTTAGCGTCTTTGCCGGGAGCGCGGCACTCCAGTGCCGCTCACGATCTCCGGACCGCGAGCCTCCGGCTCGCTCATGCTTATAAGCGCGCAAGATGCGCGCGGCCGTGCGTTTCGACCGCCTGAAAACGCCCGACGACTGGCTGTTGCGTGCGTCGGCTGGTTCCTGAACAAGGCCCCTGATCGAGCGGCTTGCATTGGCCCCCGGTCTGCCTGATAGGGTGGGCCAATGACCAAGGCGACGCCCATGAGACTGGGCTTTTTCACCCGTTTGCTCGATCAGGCCACCGCGGCCGAGCGCTACCAGCTGGCGACCGAGCAGATCCAGCATGCCGAGCGCTGCGGCTTCGACTCGGCCTGGATCGCCCAGCACCATTTCCACGAGGGCGAGGGCGGCCTGCCGGCGCCGTTCGTGTTCCTCGCGCAAGCCGCGGTGCGGACCTCGCGCATTCGGCTCGGCACCGGCATCGTCACCCTGCCGTTGGAGCTGCCGGTGCGCGTGGCCGAGGATGCCGTCGTCACCGACCTGATCTCCGGCGGGCGCCTCGAAGTCGGCGTCGGGCCGGGCGGCAATCTCACCGCCTTCACCGCCTTCGGCCTCGATGCCAACGATCGCCACAAGCTGATGAACGGCAATCTCGAGCTGATGCGCACTGCCTGGGGCGGCGGCGCGCTGCCGGGCGGCGACAAGCTCTATCCGGCCAGCCCGACCCTGGTCGATCGCATCTGGCAGGCAACCTTCAGCGTCGAGGGCGCGCGGCGTGCCGGTCTCGCCGGCGATGGCCTGATGCTGTCGCGCACCCAGCCGCGCTCGCCCGATGCGCCCAAGGCGCTGCTGTCGGACATCCAGAACCCCATGATCGACGCCTATCTCGAGGCGCTGCCCAAGGGACGTGAACCGCGCATCCTCGCCTCGCGCACGGTATTCGTCGCCGACGATACCAAGGAGGCGATGGGGCTTGCCGAAATCGGCGCAACCAGGATGCGCCACCGCCTTGCTGCCACCGGCAATCTGTCGTCGGGCAGCCTGGTCGGCGATCTCATCGCGGCGTTCGACGTGCATCTCGGCACGCCCGAGCAGGTGGTCGCCTCGCTGCAGGCCGACGACACGCTGCGCCGCGCCACCGACCTCACCATGCAGGTCCATTCGATCGATCCGCCGCATCCGTTCATCATGCGCTCGATCGAGCTGATGGCCGAGCAGGTGGCGCCGGCGCTGGGCTGGGTGCGCAACGACTCCGAAGGAAACGATGTCCGACGTCATCGACACGCTGGCCGGCATTGAGCCCGGATCGCCGCTCGACGGGATCCGCAACGGCCGCCTGCAGGCGCGCACCCACGCGCAGGCAAGCTACGATTCGCTGTTCAAGCCTCTGAGCGAAGCCGACGCGAGCAAGCTCGAGCGCATCGCCATCGCCTGCTTCGTCGCCGGCCTGCATGGCCGGCCGGAGATGGAAGCGTTTTATGGCGCGGCGTTGGCCGAAGCCGGCGCGCCGGCCGCCTGGAAGGGCGCGATTGCCGTCGCCGTGAAGGCAGCCAAGGGCCAGGGGCCGTACGGTCACTATCCCAAGGGACCGCTCAGTGCGGAGGACAAGGCCGGGCCGGTGTTCGAGATCGGCGCCGCCGAGCGCAGCGCGCTGGGGGCGCGGCTCGCCGCCGCATTCGAGCACACGCACATGCTGGTGTTCCATCCGCGCGATGCGGCACCAAGCTACCTGCAGGCGCTGGTCGATGCCGGCTGGTCGACCACGGGCATCGTGGTGATCTCCCAGCTCGTCGCCTTCCTGTCCTACCAGATCAGGGTCGTTGCCGGCCTGCGCGTCCTGAAAGCGAGGCCCGCATGACCGACAAGGTCTTCAAGACGCCGCCGCACATCGAGCCCGTGGTGTTCACGCGCGACATGCTCGACTGGTTGCCCTGGCTCGAGCCCATGCCCGAGCAGGATCTGACGGCGCGCCACATGGCGGGCCTGGTCGACGCGGCGCGTGCCAAGTCGGCCTACTTCCGGCTGCTGGTGCGCGATCCTGAGGTGCTGGAACATCGCACAAAGACCGACAAGGACATCTTTTACAACCCCGAGGCCGGCCTGCCGCGCGCCGAGCGTGAGCTCGCCGCCGCCGCGACCTCGCGCTTCAATGGCTGCATCTACTGTGCCTCGGTGCATGCCCGCTTCGCCGCGACCTATTCCAAGCGCGTGGACGATGTCGACCGCCTGCTCGACAAGGGCGTGGATACCGATCTCGATGCCCGCTGGAATGCCATTGTCGCGGCCTCCGTCGCGCTCACCTCGACGCCGATCACCTTCGGCGGCGAACATGTCGACGCCCTGCGCAAGGTCGGCCTGGATGAGGCGTCGATCGTCGACGTCATCAACGCCGCCTCGTTCTTCAACTGGGCAAACCGGTTGATGTTGTCCTTGGGAGAGCCTGCAGCGCCCGAGAAGGGCTAGGAGAGGCGCAAGCCGGGCTGATGGTCGCGGGCAGCGCGGATGATCGACAGGAACTGCTCCCCCTGGCTCTGCGCCAGCCGGACCTGGCCGAGCTCACTCACCGCCACCTTCCCGTCAAGCCGGTCGACCAGTCGCAACTTGGCGAGCTGATCGACGTCGTCTGGCCGCAAATGCCGTGTGCTGGACATGCCGTGGGCAATGAGCCGCAACGTGTCTTCTTCCTGTCGGCTCAATGGGATAATGACTGAATGTTTCATCGACGGCCCCCACGGATCGTCTGAAACAACGTGGTCGGCGACTGCAGGTTCCCCACACCGCAACCTTGGCCATCACATACCGTTGAGTGCAGCAGCCAGCGGAGGGAGCGATGACAGTTGCGCGCAGGAAGGCCGCGCACGCCCAGCGGGGCAAGGCCGAGCTCAACCCGCACGATGCGCTAGTCCTTCTGACAGCCGAGCACAACGAGATCGACAAGCTCGCCCGCGAATTCGACCGCGTGCGCAAGGCCGCCGATTCCGTCGACAAGGGCAAGGCGGCGCTCAGGCTCTGTCATGCCCTGGAGCGCTATGCGGCGATCAAGCACGAGGTCTTCTATCCGGCCGCCGATGCGGTGCTGACGGGCGAGGACAAGGAGTTGCTGGGCAAGGCGCAAGTGAAGCACGACAGTATCCAGGATCTGATCGAGAAGGTGGAGAACACGCCGGCCGACGATCCGTCCTTCGACGCCACAGTGATCGTGCTCGCCGAGCAGGCGTCTCGCCTGATGAAGCAGGAAGAGGAGCAGCTTTTCCCGCGGCTGCGCCACTCACGCCTCGACCTTCTGGGGACTGGCGAGCGGATGGCGGCGCGCAAGACCGAACTCGGCACCGCGCCCATCGATCGCGAGCGGGTGCGCCAGGCCCGCAAGGTCATGGGTGGCCACTAGGCCCGCAACCGCGGCCCGGCCGTCCCGTTGACATCCCGTGACCATGCAGATGCGTGGCCGGGAGGCGGGCAATTCCTGACAATGGCGTAGTACACGACAGCACCGAACCTGCTCCTCCGTCGTCGGTGCTGAGCCACGGCGGACACGTGCTGCCGGCGGTGACGGTCGACACCTACAACGAGGAGCTGCGCGACGAGGACGGCTTCGTCGGCGACCGCGCCAGTGGCCGCGCCTTCCGTGCCATCCTGGAAGACTGGCGCGACAAGCTGCGCGCCCAGGGCGAGGATCCGTTCGGCGACACGCCGACCCGAGAAATCTCCAAGTCCAGGCTCGACAAGGTGCTGGCGAGCGGCGATCCGCTGGCGGCCGGATTGGTCCATACCGCGGTCGAGGAATATGCCGTCGAGCTCGCCACCGTGGTGCGCCGCTTCCTGCGCCTGAAGAAGTGGCAGGGCACGGAGCGCATCGTGATCGGCGGCGGCTTGAGCGCCAGCCACATCGGCGAGCTGGCGATGGGCCGCGCCGCCGTGCTGCTGGCCGGCGAAAGCGTCGCCGTCGAGCTGCGCACGATCTCCAATCATCCCGACAAGGCCGGCCTGATCGGCGCCGTGCAGTTGGCGCCGAGCTGGGTGCTGGCCGGCCACGACGCCATCCTGGCGGCCGACATCGGCGGTACCAACATCCGCATCGGCGTGGTCGACCTCAAGATGAAGAAGAAGGGCGACATCTCGAAGGCCGCCGTGTGGAAGCATCTGCATTGGCGCCATCGCGACGACGAGCCGACGCGCGAGGAAGCCCTGGAGCGCATGGCCAAGATGGCCAGGGAGCTGATCGGAATCGCCGCCGAGGAGAAGCTCAAGCTCGCGCCCTTCGTCGGCGTCGGCTGTCCCGGCCTCATCGACGAGCATGGCGTGATCGTCACCGGTGGCCAGAACCTTCCGGGTAACTGGGAAGGCGAGGATTTCAACCTCGCCAAGGAGCTCACGCACCGCCTGCCGCAGCTCGAAGGTCACGAGCCTGTTGTCGTCATGCACAACGACGCGGTGGTGCAGGGCCTGAGCGAAGTGCCCAACATGACCGACGTCCGCCACTGGGGCGTGCTCACCATCGGCACCGGTCTCGGCAACGCCCGCTTCACCAACCGCACGAACGAGCGCGAGCCGTCCTAACACCGGGAGCGCGGGCCTCTGGCCCGCATCATGATCATGAGCGGACCAGAGGTCCGCGCTCCCTTAGTCCATGAACCAGTCCAGCATCGCGGCGTTCTCGTCGCGTGGGTAGGTGTGCGACAGGTCGGCGATCTCGCGGTAAGTCACTTTGGCGCCGGCCTGGGCCAAGGTCTGCTCGGCCTGGCGCGCGAGTTGCGGCGGGAACATCCAGTCCTCGACGCCGTGCACGATGTAGACCGGCAGCTCGCGCAGGCGCGCCTCGTCGGCGAAGGTCAGCATCATGGGATGAAAGGCGGCCGCCACCGGTGCGATATGGGTGAAGCGGCAGCCGCCGCGCAGGCCCAGCACGTAGCTGAAGGTGCCGCCATCGCTCATGCCGGTCAGCAACTGGTGGCTCGCGTCGATGTTCCACTGCCCAGCCACATGCTCGACCATGGCGTCGATACTCGGGCCATCGGTGTCAGGGTCCATCAGCGACCAGGTCGAGCCGATCGCTGTTGGCGCCAGCACGATGAAGCCGCGCGTGCGCGCTTCGCGGACCCAGCTCCACAGGAAGGCTCCACCATTGCCGCTGCCACCATGCAAAGCGACGATCAGCGGATACGGACGGCCTTCTTCATAGGTCTCCGGTACATAAAGCGAAAAACCGCCGCGCGTGCCGGGCGCCCCGCCGGCATGCATCACGCCCACCTTCTCGCGCGCCGGATCGACCGCGGCGAGGCGGGCGGCGAGAGCCGCATCGCCGCGCGCCGACTGTTCCAGGAAGAACTGGCTGACCGGCTTCAGGAACGCCGCCATGGGATAGATCGCCTGCGCGGCCTGGGCGTAATTGCGCAGCGCCCGGTAGGCGGCAACGATGGGCTGCGGCGCCTCGCCAGCCGAGCGCAGGGCGGCGATGCCGGCGGTTGCGGCCTCGGCAGCGGGCTCCAGGCAGGCCCGCACCGGCTTCAGGCGCTCGGGCCAGTCGAGCGTGCGCGACAGGGCAAGCGCTGCCTTCACCTCGTCGTCGCGGCCGGCCATGGCCTCGATGATCTGCGGCAGCGTGGTCGGCGAAACATGCCGGCCGGCGAACTCCAGCGCATGCATCGCCTTCAGCGTTGCCGGTACGAGCTGGCTGACGGCGCCGACCGCAGGTTCGGTGTCGGCGTCGGCCATCCGCTCAGTCCTTCAGCATCGCCGCCTCGAGAGGCGGCTTGCCGCGGATCAGGTCGGCACCCTTCTCGGCAATCATCAGGACGGAGGCATTGAGGTTGGCCGACGGCATGGTCGGCATGACCGAGGCGTCGACCACGCGCAGGCCTTCGATGCCGCGCACCCGCAGCTGGTCGTCGACCACGGCCGTCGGATCGCTGTCAGGCGCCATGCGGCAGGTACCCATGAGATGGAAGGTCGTCGTGCCGCGCTGCTTGGCGGCGGCCAGGAGATCGTCGTCCGACTGCGCCTGCGGGCCGGGGAATTCCTCGCGGTCGTAGTATTTGGAAAGCGCCGGTGAGCAAAGCAGGCGTCGCGCGAGCTTCATCCCGGCAAGCAGCACGCGGCGGTCGCTTTCGGCAACGAGATAGTTTGGCTGGATGACCGGATGCTCGAATGGATCGGCCGAGCGCGCGCGTACGTAGCCAATGCTGTCGGGCCGCTGCTGCCATGACGCGATGGTCATGCCCGGGAAGTCGTCGAGAGTCGACTGCACGCCTTCCTTGTACGAGGCCGGCGTGAAAGTGAACTGCAGGTCGTAGTTGTCGACGTTCTCGTCCGACTTCCAGAACACGTAGATCAGCGTCGGATTGAGCGCGAGGATGCCCTTGCGCGTCGTGGCATATTTCAGCACTTCGCCGACCAGCCGCAGTCCCTTGGACCGCTCGTTGATCGTGGTGGCGTTCTTGACGCGGGCGACGAAGCGCGGCGCATAGTGGTCGCGCAGGTTCTCGCCGACGCCGGGCAGATCGTGCCTGACCGCGATGCCGAGCGACTTCAGGAGCGGCGCCGGCCCGATGCCCGAGGTCTGCAGCAGCTGCGGCGAGTTCACGGTGCCGCCGCTCAGGATGACCTCCCTGGCGGCGCGCACCTCGACGGGCGTGCCGTTGCGGCCGCCCTTGTTGTAGCGGATGCCGACGGCGCGCCTGCCCTCGAGCACGATCCCCGTGGCGTGGGCGTTGGTGCGCACCGTCAGGTTCGATCGCTTCATCGCGGGATGCAGGTAGCCGCGCGCGGCGCTCCTGCGGCGGCCGTTCTCGATGATGCGCTGCACGTAGCTCACGCCGGCCTGCTGGGCGCCGTTGTAGTCCTGGTTGCGCGGGATACCCATCTGCACCGCGCCTTCGATGAAGGCCTCGCACAGGGGATCGCGCCAATCCAAGTCGGTGATCGGCAGGTTGCCGTCGCGGCCCCGGAATAGCTCGTCGCCGCCCATCCGCCGCTCGCTGCGCCGGAAGTAGGGCAGAACGTCGGCATAGCCCCAGCCGCGGTTGCCGCGCTGGGCCCAGCCGTCGAAGTCGAGCCGCTGGCCGCGATTGTAGATATGGCCGTTGATCGAGCTCGAGCCGCCCAGGGTCTTGCCGCGCGGGGCGGCGATGGCCCGGCCGCCGGTCCATTCGCTGGGCTCAGACTTGTAGAGCCAGTTCACCTTGGGATTGACCAGGGTGTACATGAAGCCGGCCGGGATATGGATGAAGGGGTGCCAGTCCCAGGGGCCCGCCTCGAGCACGCAGACCGAGACGTTCTCGTCCTCGCTCAGCCGCGAAGCCAATACGCTGCCGGCCGATCCCGCGCCGACGATGACATAGTCGAAAGTATCCATGCGAAGACGAATGTGCGGCAAGTCCGCGGGTTCGGCAACGCACCAACCTCACCCTGAAGAGCGGCCGGCATGGCCGCGTCTCGAAGGCTGAGGTGGGTGTGTCCGAGCCAGCGCCGATACGTTCGCAACAAATCTGAGTGAAGGAACTCATCTGCAGGTCTCGTGCAGGCGTAGAGCTGTGCTACAGTGCAACTGATGGGGGCGGGGCGTAGCGTGACGATCGACAGGGAGCGGCTGATCCGGCTGCTGCGGATGACCGAGAGCGACCGGGACGCGGAAGCCCTGATCGCCATCCGGAAGACAAACGCAATGCTGAGGCAGAACGGCATGGGCTGGTCGGATGTGATCGACCTGCCTCTGCCCGCCGAGGCGCCTTTCGTTTCGACCGACTGGTCCCATGTCTCCCTTGCCGGCTACGAACGGTCGGACGGCATCCGCCGCTCGATCCGCCGGGAATTCCCGATCACGCTGGCGTTCTTCCCGCTGTGGATCGCCGCCGAGCTGATGGCGATCTTCTATCCCAACACCTACTGGAACAAGAACGGCAAGCGGGTGATCGTGGCCTTCTGGTCGCTGTGCTGGCTCGGCCTGCTGTCATGGCTGGGGGCGGGGACCTGGCTGCTGTTCACGATCGGCACTTGAGCGCAAGACGCCATTGATGCGATAGGTCGAGGCGTGGAGGCGCGTACATGCCGTATACCGAGCTGCCGAACTCGTCGTTTCTGGATTTCACGAGCTGGCGCAGCGGGGCCAGCGCACCGAGCGGCGGTCCGGTCGTCACCAACTTCACGCTCAACGTCGCGCTCATCTTGGACCGGGCCAACGATCCGTCGACCCTGCTCAACGCCAACTGGGCGTCGCGCCAGAAGCAACTCGACACGCTGAACGACAACGGCACGCTGTGGTCGACCTACGGCGCCGACCCGGCGAAGTACAATCAGGTGAAGGCCGAGCTTGCCGGGTTGGGCATCAAGACGGTTGCGCAGGTCGCGGCCGAGCACGGCGCCCAGAGCGGCTACATCTCGTCGGCTGAATCGCGCACCATCTGGGTGCAGGTCGATCAGACCAATATCGACAAGCTGTTCGGCCCGGGCTTCGCCTTGCGCGGCGCCGACAACAACTGGCATTGGGAGGGCAATCTCTCGCTCCCTGACGGCTGGGCGAGCACGCTCGGCGTCAAAGGCCTGTGGTTCGACACGACCAACTTCAACGCGATGGTGCCCACCCCCGGCAACGGCACGCTGGTGCCCTTGCCGCAGGGCTGGCAGAGCCCGGGCAACGCCAGCACCAGCCCGACCAACATCTTCCCGCAGCAGATCGCCGATCAGTATTACAACTTCCCGTTCTCCGGCGATCTCTGGAATCCCGCTTCGGGCATGGCGCCGCAAACCGGCACGATCGGCCTGGTCGAGTCGGGTGTCGGCGCCGCCGTCCCGAACGGCTCATTCGGCGCGCTGCTCAACCACTATCGCGCGCAGGCGGGCATCAACACGCCGGCGCAATGGACCTCCATCGCACTGGGCGGCGAGGCATATCCCACCGTCCAGCCGCCGGCCTTCAATCCGGCGGGCGAGCGGTCGCTCGATGTCGGGGTCGTCACGACGATCAATCCGCAGAGCCCGATGGTGCTGTATGCCGGTTCGGGCACCGCGTTCGGCGCGCAGTACGACACCTTCACCGCCTACCAGTCGTCGTTCTGGGACCTCGTCAACAATCCCTCGGTCATCACCTCGTCGTTCGGCTTCACGGCGCAGGTGACGCCGGGCTCGCCCTTCTATTTCGCCGCGCAACAGCTCTTCATCGACGCGGCGCTGCGCAACATCACGGTGTTCAACGACGCGGGCGACGGCGGCTCGGGCAACCAGAACGGCAACGGCCTGACCAACGTCGGCACCAGCCGGGCCAGCCCCTATGCCTTCATGGTCGGCGGCACGGCTTACAGCACTGTCCAATCGGCGTTGGCCGACGAAACGCTGACCGACGTCGTCTCCCAGGCCATGGCGCACGACAAGGCGACCATCTGGCAGCTCATGGCCGGCGGCCTGACGGCGATGCCCAATCCCTCCAACGTCAGCGCCCTGCTGATCGAGGCGGTGTGGAACGAGTACTACGTGACCGGCACGACCATCGCGTCGAAGGCCAATGGGACCGGCTACCAGCACAACAATACGGGCTCTGGCGGCGTCGATCCCAGCCGGCCCGCGCCCTGGTACCAGACGGCGTTCGGCCTGGATCCCACGACATCGGATCCCTCGGCACTGCATGGGCGCGGCGTGCCCGACGTCGCGGCCGATGCCGGCGGCAACATGCACTACCTGGTGCCCGGGCCGGCAATGACGGCGCTGGGCCCCGACAGCGGGACCAGCGCGGCGACGCCTTTGTGGGCCGCACTCGCCTCGCAGATCGACACCATCTTCAACGACCAGGGCCTGCCCAACCTCGGCTACGCCAACGACCTCTTCTATATCGCCGCGGCCATTGCCCCCGGCGGCTACAATGACGTGACTCTGGGCATCAACACTTCGTCCTTCACCAAGGGCGGTATCTACACCAGCGAGAGCGAGCCCATCACGCCGACGGGCTACGGCTATCACGCCGGGCCTGGCTACGACCTGGTGACCGGCCTCGGTACTCCCAATGGCACCCTGCTGGCGCGGGCGGTGTCGGCGATCGCCCATAAGCAGATGTACAGCACCAGCCCGGCGATGCTCGATGTCGACGGCTCGGGCTGGAACAGCGCCGCCGACCAGAGCCTGATGTTCCAGACCATGTCCCGGTCGGACGCGTCGGTGCACCTCGGTCTCGGCAGCGGCGCCCTCGACTTCACCAGCGGCGCCTCGGGAAGCTTCGCCTGGACCATGCGTCTGGCGCAGCAGTCGCTGCAGTCCGACTTCGATCCCAATCTGGTGCGACTGTTCGACAAGTACGCCCATGGCTGGGTCGGCCAGACGGTGGTGGCATCGGGCGACAGCGTCTCGGTGTCCGTCGATGGCGCGTCGGCACGGGCGATCCAGGGCCTGCTCACCAGCGACTTCGGCTTCGCCGACTTCGTGAATGACATCGCGGCGGTGCGCGTAGCGCGGCCGGTGGCCGTGGCCGAGACCGCAGGCGGCGCCAACGACGTCACCGCCATCGTGCGCCTGCGCCAGAACGGCGAGAACAATCTCCAGCTGTCGTTCTACAAGGTCGACGATCTTGCCGGCACGGTCGACGGCAAGCGTCCGGGTGAGGTCGGCTACGAGGCGGCGGCCGCGGCGCATGCCTACGAGCTGACGTCAGGCGGCAGGTCCATCAACGGCCCCGGTTACGGCAACTACGACCAGGCCGGCATCCTGAAGGTCGACGCCGGCGATATCATCGCCATGAAGCTGGTGAACACGACGACCGGCGCCCACTATTGGGCCTTCGCCAACGCCAACGAGCAGGTCGACGGCCGCGCGGTCGGCCATCTGTGGAACTACGGTCTGAACACCTGGGGCTGGGAAGACCAGCACGGCGGCGGCGACCACGACTACAACGACCTGCTGGTGCAGCTCGATTTCACCAGCAGCGCCGGACACGGCTGGTTGATCTAGCCACCGAGCGGATTAGAGAACATCATACTGGTGAAAGATGCTTGCGAACTGGTACGGGTTCTGGGCGATGCCGCTGCTGTCCGGCGAGGCGTAGTGCGCGCCGGCCGAGTTGCCGTTGTCGCGCGCCACCGACCACATCGACAGCATGGCGACATCGGGATCGTTCTTGGCGTAGTCGACCAGCATCTGCGCGTCGGAGAGCCTGAAGACCTCCGAGACGATGTCGTTGACGCCGATCATCGGCGTGATGCCGATCTTTGCGTGCATGCCGATCGAGGCGAGCTGCTGCTGCGTCGCCTCGGAGGCCTGGATGGCCGACAGTCCCATCTGGCCGTTGTTGTCGACCGAGGCGCCGTAATCCATGGTCATGATGTTGACCATGTCGACCCGCACGCCGTCGGCCATCGCCTGCTGCAGCACGTGCAGGCCGTCGGCGGTGAGGCCGGTCGGCAGGACCGGCAAGGTGAACGAGACCTTGAGGTCGGGATTGGCGGCCTGCAGCCCGGCGATCGCGTGATCGCGCAGGACGAGCGAGTTCTGGTTGGCCACCGCGGCGCCCTCGATGTCGAAATCGATCGAATCGATGCGATAGCGGTCGATCACCGACTGGTATTGCGCCTGCAGTTGCGCGGCGCTGGTGGCCGCCAGCGCTGCCTCCGTCCCGGCGGCGCCGCCGAAGGAGATGGTGATGTTGCCGCCGGCCGCCTGGATGTCCTGCACGTGCTCCAGGATGGTCGTGCCGTTGAACAGCGTGTCGTCGCTGATCGAACCCGCGCCCTGCCAGCCGATGCCTTCACTGGATGCGAGCACGAACGCGAGGGTGAAGTTGGTGATGCCCGACGCCACGGAGATGCCCGCGAGGTCGGCCGCGTTCGACATCGCCATGTCGATGTAGGGCGAGAACACGTGCCCGTCGTCGCCCGGCGGCGGCGCGACCGAGGTGTGCACGGTGATGGCGCTGGTCTGTGCCGACGAGCCCGCGGTGTCGGTCGCCGCCACCGAGAAGTGATAGTCGGTGTCGGCTGACAGGCCGGTCACGCGGTAGCTGGTGCTCGTGGTCGTGCCGACCTCGTGTCCGTCGACGAAGATCGAATAGCCGGTGACGAAGCCGCCACCCGGCACGCTGGACGCCTGCCAGGACAGCATGGTCGAGCTGCTGGACACGGCACTCGAGACCAGGGCCGTCGGCACGGTCGGAACCGAGCCGGGCACGTCGTCCTGGCCGAGGCCATGGACATGGACGGCCGACGCGTTATAGGCGCCCGAGGCCACGAAGCCGAAGCTGGTCTCGCCGTCGTGGGCCAGCGTGCCGTTCCACGAGGCCGCTCCGATCACATAGCCGTTGGCGTCGTGCGACAGGATCCTGGCGTTCCAGATGTCGGTGATCTGGTTCGGCATGTCGACCACGATCTGCCAGCCCGACATCGAGCTGCCGTCATTGTGCACGACGACATTGGCGTTGAAGCCGCTGTTCCACGAATCGGCCAGGCTGAGGTGAGCTTCCAGATCGCCCGTGGCCGGCGGCGCGGAGTCGTCGTTGACGATGGTGCCGGTCGCCGAGCCGTCGGCGATGGTGGCGCCGGAGGCCGCCGCCAGGGTGACGGTGAAGGTCTCGTTGCTCTCGACCGTGGTGTCACCCGTGATCGGCACGGTAATGGTCTTGGTCGTCTCGCCGGCAGCGAAGGTGAGGGTTCGGGTGATCGCGGCGAAGTCGCTGCCCGCCGTCGCCGTGCCGTTGGCCGTCGAATAATTGACCGTGACCGGCCCGCTGGCGGCCTGCGAGAGCTTGACCGTGAAGGAGAGTTGGCTGGTGCCGCTGTCGCCTTCGGTGATCGAGGCATCGTTGATCGCGAGCGTCGGCACGACCGGCGGCGGCGCCGTGTCGTCGTCGACGATAGTGGCGACGCCGGTGCCGTCGGCGATGGTGGCGCTGTGCGGGTTGCTCAGCACCACGGTGAACTGCTCGTTGCCCTCCACCAGCAGATCGGGCGTGACGGCGATGGTGATCGTCTTGCTGGTCTCGCCGGGCGCGAAGGTCACCGTGCCGCTGGCACCGGTAAAGTCCGCGCTGCCCGCCGTGCCGGCCACGGTGTGGTAATCCACCGTCACCGTCTCGGTCGCCGCCGCCGACAGCGTCACCACGAAGGTCGCGTGCGCAGCCCCGCTCGACACGTCGCTGTCAAGATCGAACTCGATCGGCGTCAGGTATGCCATCTTGTTCTGGTTAACCGTGCGCCAGTCGTTGGCCAGAATGCCGCCGGTGTCGCCGGAGTTGGGGTTCCACGACCAGAAAGTCCAGCTGACGCCCTTGCTGCCGGCCGGGATGTCGGTGGTGCCGTTGTTGTCGAGGTCGCCCGCCATGTAGGAGGTGATGGCGTCGAGCCAAGGCGCGTCCTTGGGATCGGTGAGGTTGGTGCCGAATTCGCCGATGTACACCGGCGCGATCCCCTCCTTGTAGATGTAGCCCCACATCTGGTCGAACTTGGCCGGCAGGTTGGCCGGGAAGTCGCTGCCCTGGAACCAAGGCTGGGCCCACACCGAGTTGGGATAGTCGTGCGCCGAGTAGACCAGCTTGTTGTCGACGTTGAGGTCGATCGGCCGGTCGCGCACGCCCATCAGGTTGCCGCCCCACCAGTAGGGCTGGCCCTGATAGTTGGCGACGCCCTCGACGAAGATCAGCCAGTTGGGATTGACCGCTCCGATGGCGTTGCCGGCGCGCTCGGCCGCGGCCGCCCAGTCGGCCGCTCCGCCGCCGCCCCAGGTGCCGTTGAAGGGCTCGTTGTGCAGGTCAGCGCCGATCACCGCCGGATCGTTGGCGTAGCGCGCGGCCAGCATCTGCCAGTCGGAGATCCACTGCGATTCGGGGTGCTGGGCGTCGTACCACAGGCCGTTAGACGAGGGGCCGGCACCTGAATCGTTGCGATGGTGATCGAGGATGATCTTGAGCCCGATCTCGCCGGCATAGGCCACGATCTTGTCCATGATCTGCAGGGCCGTGAGGCCCTGCAGGTCGGGGTTCTTGAAGAAGTCGATGCCGCCCGGCATCGCCGTGCTGTGGATGGTGTCGTTGGAGAAGGGCAGTCGGATCGTGTTGAACCCGAGATCCTTCATCTGGTCCATCATCTCCTTGTAGCTGCGCGTCCACACGCCGTGCGGCGACAGGTTCGAGGATTCGAAGCCGAACCAGTTCACGCCGGCGATCTGCACTGAGTGGCCGGCCGAATCGACGATCTGGTTGCCCGAGGTGCTGAACCAGCCGTCGGCTGCGCCGCCCTGGCCGGGATCGCCTTCGGTCACCGAGGTATCGGAAATGCTGATCGTCGGCAGAGGTGTCGCATCGTCGTTGGTGATGGTGCCGATGGCGGTGCCGTCGGCAATGGTGGCGCCGCTTGGCGACGAAAGCGTCAGCGTCAGGGTCTCGTTACCTTCGACCACCGTGTCGCCGCTCACCTGCACATGCACCACCTTGGAGGTCTCGCCGGCCGCGAAGGTGAGCGTGCCGCTGTCCGCCGTGTAGTCGCTGCCCGCCGTCGCCGTGCCGTTGTTGACGACATAGGCCACGGTGACGGATCCGGTCGCCGCCGCCGACAGGCTGACGGTGAAA
>Ga0081539_10003543_pt1 | contig 18978 bp, 19 predicted proteins | sample TabmetS4T2R2_FD_71023 | JGI IMG/M metagenome (GOLD analysis project Ga0081539, IMG submission 71023) | Tabebuia heterophylla rhizosphere microbial communities from the University of Puerto Rico - S4T2R2 | ecosystem: Host-associated > Plants > Roots > Rhizosphere ...
CGCGAGCGTGGACACACGCGAGGCGAGGGTCGCCTAGCCGGAAGGGTGGAGATGGCGCGTCAGCCGAACGCGACCAGATACGGCTGCCAGCCGTCAGGGATCCTCGGCGCGGAGAGCGTGACGAAGAGCGCCGGAGCTGGTGGACGCGGGGCCGCAATCAGATTCATCTGCACCTCTTCGAGCAGCCTGTTGCCCTTCTTCAGATTGCAGGGAGCGCACGAGGTGACGACGTTCTCCCAGATGGACTCGCCCCCTCGGCTTCGCGGGACGACGTGGTCGAGCGTGAGCTTCCCCGCTGTGCCGCAGTACTGACAGCGCCAGCCGTCGCGCGCGAAGAGCGCCCGCCGGGAGATCTTTCGCTTCACGGCGCGCGGGACCCGCACGTACTGGACGAGGCGGATTACGTGCGGCCAGCGGAAGGTGTCGCTGGCAGAGCGAAGCGGGCGCGGAAGATGCTCGAGGACCTCGGCCTTGCCCTTGAACACGAGCACGTGCGCACGGCGAACGGTGCAGACGTTCAGAGGCTCGTAGCTCGCGTTCAGGACCAGAACCTGCTGCATGAGTAGAAATTTAGCTATCGCTGAGGCAGCAAAAGCTCCAGCAGGTCGTCGCCCGCCTCGGTGAACCCGCGGCCGCGGTAGAAGGTGACCGCCCGCTCGTCGTCCTGCTCGACGACGACTTGCAGGCTCACGGCCCCCTGCCAGATCGCGTACCCCTCGGCGAACTCGAGCAGCTGACGGCCGACGCCCTCCGCCTCGTGCTCGGGGCTGACGAAGAGCTGATCGACGCGCACCGCGGCTTCACTTCGCTCCAACGCGACGTAACCCGCCGGCGCGCCCTCGATCTCGGCGACGAAGACGGTCTCGCGCTCGAGGACGTCCAGCGTCCGCTCGTCGGCGCCGCGATCAAGGTTGGCCAAGCCGAAGAGGAGAGCTTCGTCCTCGTCCTGGTAGGGCCGGATCTCAGCCTTGCGGTACGGCACCGGAGCTGAAATTTAGTACGCCATCGCGCGTTCGACGGCTTCTTGCTCCTCGGGCGAGAGGGCGACCGACGGCCTGCCTCGGTCGAGCTCCTTGACGTAGATCCGCGCGTAGTCCCGCCCCTGGATCGCGCTGACCACGACGCCGGAGCGGGCCGCATCGAGGAACGCCAGCGAAGCCGACTGGTGCCCGCCTGCATCCTCGTAGGCGTCGTAGCGGACGATCGAGGTGTGGGAAAGACACCCGTCGACGCGCTTGTCGATGCGCGACAGACCGGCGGCGACCTCGTCGACGGCGCGGTGCAGGTCGTCGATCCGGGCCTGCAGCGAGACGGCGAAGTCGACGAGATCGTCCTTCCCCCGTCCGATCAGCACCTTCTGCGCCTCGCGCATGCGGCGGATCTGTCGGAAGAAGACGATGGCGAGGAGCAGGGCCGTGAGCGCAGCGGCCGCCGCGCCGATGGCGATCCAGCCCGCCGCAGTGGTCAACGACTCAGGCATCCGGCTACCCCAGCGTGAAGATGACCGGGTATTCCGCGGTGTTGTTCGAGGTGTTCGCCTCGCCGGCCACGGGCTCGACGTTCACCTTCAAGGTCGTGCGGCTGCCGAACGACGGCGGCGTGGACGGACGGAAGACGACGGTTTTCGTCTCGCCCGGGTTGATGATGTCGATCGTCTGCTCGCTTCGGAACGGCTGGGGGCTCTGCTGGATCGTCAGCGAGACCTTGACCTGGGTCTCCTGGCTCGCGCCGGAGTTCTTGACGAGCACCTGGAAGGACAGCCGGTCGGACGCCTTGACCGTGTTGTCCTCGGTCGGCGAGAGCTGGTCGGCGCCAGGCTGTACGACAACGCCCGCGATCTGGTTCCCGTGCGGGCCGCCGGCGGAGGGGCTGCGGGTCAGCCGCTCGACGATCAAGGTCCAGGCAGACGGGCTGGCGAGATCCCCGTTCTGGACGAAGTCCGATTCGGGAATCGGTATCCCCTTGACGTCCTCGTTCGACATCACAGTGCGGGAGCCCTCGTAGAAGAGGTCGGCATAGACGACGTCGCTCGCGACAAGGCGCTGGGCGGGAATCGCAAGCGCCTGGCCGGCTTCGGCCGAGTCCTTGGTCGACTGCACCTGCGAAAACGCCTGCGCCAGCCCGTCGAGCCCGTTGACCCGAAACTCGAAGGTCTCGACCAAGCTCTCCTGCTGGTCCCGCAACGGGCCCGGCGGATCGAGCTTCTGCGCCGCCGACAGGATCTGCCTGGACTGCTGGCGGAGGCCGTCGAGCTGGTTCCGCAAGTCGTTCAGCTTGATGCCCGGCGTCGTGAGGACCTGGCTCAGGCGCTTGCCGACCTGCTCGGACTCGCTCGCCGGGCCCGAGACCGCTTCCATGTAGTCCCGGTACTCGGCCTTCTTCTGGCCCTCGCGACAGCTGTTGACCCAGAGGACGAGAATGACCGCCAGCAGAATCGCGCCGGCGATCAAGATCCCGAGCCGGAAGAGCGACGGCTGCGGCATGCCGGGCCTCCTCGGTCCACCGCCTCCGGGCGGCCGCTTCGGCAGCCTCGGCCCACGCCTCGTCGCTTCGCGCTCACGACTCGGCGATTCGGTCGTCGGAGCGTCGTCGAAGAAGTCGAACTCGATGTCGGTCTGTGGGTCGGTGCTCTCGCGCTCGAACATGACCGAGAGGGGGCCGGGGAAAAGTTGGACGAGTCTACCACCCTCCCCGGCGATAGCAGGACTTTAAGGCCGAGCGGCCAAGAGCATGAGGCCGATGGAGCGTGCCGTTGCCCTCCACCACGACCATCTCGTCCTTGGCCGCTACCGGCCCCTGCGACCGCTTGGCAGCGGCGGGTCCGGCTCGGTCTGGCTCGTGCGGGACGAACGCTCGGCTCGTGATGTCGCGCTCAAGGTCGTCCCCCGAGAAGGCAAAGCCGGGTCGCGGGCCGAGCGGGAGGTGGAGGCCGCCACCCGGCTGCGCCACCCGCGTTGCTTGCGGGCGCTCGATCTCGAGCGCGACGACCGGCACGTCTACGTCGCGTACGAGTACGTCCCGGGCCGCACGTTGCGCCAGGCGCTCCGGCACGGCGAGCTGAGCGATTCCGACGCGGTCGAGGCCGGCGCGCAGGTGCTCGAGGCCCTCGCGCACGCGCACGGAAAGGGGGTCGTCCACCGGGACGTCAAGCCCGCCAACGTCATGCTCGAGGAATCCGACGAGGTCTCGATCCGCGTCCTCGACTTCGGTCTGGCCCAGCTCGAAGAGGCGGACACGCTGACCGCGGTGGGCGACGTCCCGGGCACGCTCGCCTACATCGCGCCGGAGCGGCTGGCGGGCAAGAACGCGACCGGGGCAGCCGACGTCTGGTCGGTGGGCGTCTTTCTGTGGGAGGCACTCGCGGGCAAGCACCCGTTCTGGGCGTTCTCGCCACTCGAGACCGCGAAGCGGGTGACCGCCGGCGCCCCTTCGCTCGCGACGCTCAGGCCCGACCTGCCGCGGAAGCTCACGAGCACGGTCGACGCCATGCTCTCGCAGGCCCCGGCGCGCAGGCCCCAGGCCAAGGAAGCGGCCGGGCGGCTGCGAGCGTCCTGGAGCGCGCGCACGGAGAGGCCCCGCGCGACGATGTCGCGCACTCGGCTCGCCGAGCGCGGCGGGCCCGCGGCGCTGGCTGCCGTCTATGCGGGCGCTGCCTCCTGGCTTCTTCCCTTCTTTCCGTCCGGGTGGCCTCTCCTCATCGGACTGCTCGCCGGTCTACTCGGCCTCGCCAGCCCGAGGGCCGGGCTCGCCTTCGCCCTCGCGGCACCCGTCCTTCCACTCGGCAACGTCTCGCTCGGCCTTGCCCTCGTCTACACGGCAGCCGCCGCAGCGTGGTTCGTGCTCTTCTCCGGCGACAGCCGTACGGGCCTCCTCTTCCTCCTCGGACCCGCGCTCGCGCCGGCGCAGGCCCTCGTGCTCGTCCCGGCTCTCGTACTCGGGGCCCGCGGGACGGTGCGGCGCGCGCTCCTGGGCGCGGCCACTCTGCCGGCCACCATCGCCATGGCGGCGCTCACGTCCACACCTTTGCCGTTCTCCGGCGACGACGCACCGTCACGGCTCGACCTCGGAGCCTCGCCGCACCCGGGAGAGGCCCTGCAGGCGCTGCAAGCGTTCTTCGCGGCACATCCCGTCCTCTGGATCGAGGCGGCCGTGCTCGCCGCCGCGGCGGCGGCGGCACCCTACGCGCGCGACCGGGGCGTGTGGGGAATCGCGGTCTGGGGCTCGGCGCTCCTCGCGGCCGCCCTCCTGGCCCCGTTCGGCGTCGTGAGCGCCTTTCCGCTCGCCCTCTGGGTATGGGCGGGAGCAGCGGTTTTAGCGGTGCCGGTGCTGCGAGTGCGTGGTTAGAGTGCGGCGGGGCACAATTTGCCCGTCGCGCCCGTGAACGTCCTCAGAAGCATCGAGACCCGGATCGAATCCCTCGTCGAGGGCGTGTTCGGCCGTGCCTTCCGATCGCACGTGCAGCCCGTCGAGCTTGCGCGCAAGCTTGCGAAGGAGATGGACGACCACAAGACGGTCTCCATCTCGAGGGTGTACGTGCCGAACGAGTACGTCCTCTACCTCTCGCCGCGGGATCGGGAGCAGTTCGCCGAATACGAGGCGTCCCTCCTGACCGAGCTCGCCGATTACCTCTCCGAGCACGCGCGACGCGAGGGTTACTCGCTCCTTTCGACGCCGAAGGTGCTCCTCGAAGAGGACGACGACCTCGAGCTGGGCGAGTTCGGGATCGCCACGCGCATGGTGCAGGCGCGCCAGGCGGCCGCCGCCGAGAAGCCCGAGATGGTGGAAGCGGAGGCACCGAGCGCGACGCGCGTCTTCAAGCCGCCCGTCTCGGCGACCGCAGCGGTCTCCGCAGACGAAGCTCAGGAGCTCGGCCTCGCGCACGAGCCGCGTGCCTTCGTCACGGTCGGCGGCCGGCGGCAGGAGCTCTCCAACGGAGTCGTGGTGCTCGGCCGCTCGCGGGACTGCGACATCACGCTCGAGGACCCGAACGTGTCGCGCCGGCACGCCGAGATCCGCCGAGAGAACGGAGACTGGTGGATCGTCGACCTGGGCTCGACGAACGGTGTCGAGCTGAACGGCAAGCGCGTCGATCGCGCGAAGCTGAGCCACGACGACCACGTCGTGATCGGTCGGAGCGAGCTCGTCTTCGAGCTGCCCCGGTAGGCATGAACGTCGAGCCGGTCCTCCTCGCCCTCAAGGCCGCCTTCCTCGTCCTGCTCTACTTCTTCATCTGGAGGGTGATCCGCTCCGCCTCGCGCGACATGCGCGTCGCCCCGCAGGAGAGCTTCATCCTCGCGCCCTCACAGCTCGCCGCTGAGCATCCGGCGGCCTCGGGCGGCCGGCTCGTAGTCGTGAAGAGCAAGACTCTCAAGAGCGGGCGGACGCTCGACGCCGGGCCCGTTCCCGTGACGATCGGGCGTGCTCCGGACAACGCGGTCTCGCTGTCGGAGGACGAGTTCGCCTCGGGTCACCACGCCCGGATCGAATCGCAGCGGGACGGGGTATGGATCATCGATCTGGGCTCGACGAACGGCACCTTCGTCAACGGAGCCCGGCTCGACGGCAGGCGCAAGCTGCGAGAAGGTGACGTCGTGCAAGTGGGGGACACGGAGCTTCGGTTCGAACGATGAGGATCGCCGACAGCGCAGGCAGCACCGACGCGGGCCGAAAGCGGCGGCGCAACGAGGACTCGTTCGTCATCGACCCACCCTTGTTCGCGGTCGCGGACGGGATGGGAGGCGCCCAGGCGGGCGAAGTCGCATCGCGCCTGGCGGCGGCCGCCTTCCGGGAGTTCCACGAGGCCGACGAGCTCGCCCCGGAGGAGCGAGTCGCGACGATCATCCAGGAGGCGAACCGCCGCATCTACGAGCGCGCCAGAAGCGACGCGCAGGCCTCGGGCATGGGAACGACGATCACGGCTGCGCTCGTCACGCAGGAAGGCGTTGCGGTCGGCCACGTCGGCGACTCGCGCGCTTACCGCCTGCGCCAGCAGCGTCTCGAGCAGCTGACGGAAGACCACTCGCTCGTCGCGGACCTCGTCCGCAGCGGACGGCTCTCGCCGGACGAGGCGGACGCACACCCGCAACGGTCGGTCATCACGCGCGCGCTCGGCACCGATGCCGAGGTCGACGTCGACTCCTTCACCGTGGACGCCGAGGCCGGAGACGTCTTCCTTCTCTGCTCCGACGGGCTCACGACCATGGTCGACGAGAATCAAATCGCCGAGACGATCGCGCGCTCGAGCTCACTGGAGCAGGCGACCAAGGCGCTCGTGAAAACCGCCAACCGCGCCGGTGGCGAGGACAACATCACGGTCGTCCTCTTCCGAGTCGCGGCCGACACGGCCGACCTCGACGACACGGTGGTGGCGGCGACCAACGGCCACGGCGACACCGACCTCGAGGACACGCTTTCCGGCCTCGAAGCCGCCGCGGTGCGCGCCGCCGCCGCTACGGCACCGGGCGCGCCGGACGAAAAGGAAGACACGGCGGTCTGGGGCGCCACGCTCGACGACAAGGAGGACGCAGCCCCGCCGAAGCGACGCGGCGAAGCCCACTTGGCCCGTCGCGCGCTCTGGGCCGTGCTCGCGCTCGTCTTCGTGCTGGCTCTGATCGCGGCCGCCTTCTGGGCGCTCTCGCGGGCGAACTTCATCGGGGCCGACGAGGACGGAAACGTGGTCGTGTATCAGGGCGTGCCCTACGGCCTCGGAGGCGGCGTCGATCTCTTCCGGCCGCGCTACGTGAGCCGCCTGCAAGCGGTGCAGCTCACCCCCGAGGAGCGCGCCGACCTCTTCGACCACGACCTCATGTCGTACAACGAGGCGCGCGATCGCATCGCTCCGTACGAGGCGGAGGGCGTGCCCTAGTACATGACCCTGCGAAACAGGGAGCTCGCGAACCTCATCCTGGTCGGGCTGCTCACCGCGGCCGGCTTCGCAGCCGTCTTCATCGCCCGCCGGGACGAGGTCTCGACCGGCTCACTCTCCTACGCGGCGTTCTTCCTCGCGCTCTTCGTCGCGGCACACGTCGTCGTGAGGATGACGCTGCCGCACGCGGATGCATATCTCCTCCCCGTCGCAGGCGTGCTGACCGCGGTCGGCCTGACCATGATCTACAGGATCGACCCGGACCTCGCCCTCCGGCAGGGCCTGTGGGTCGTGATCGGCGTCGCCGCCTTCGCCGCGCTCCTCCTCTTCCTCAGGGACTACCGCAGCCTCGACAACGTCAAGTACGTGTGCGGCGTCGTCGCGATCGGCCTGCTCGCCTTGCCGGCCATCCCCGGCCTCGGCCGGACGATCAACGGCGCCTCGCTCTGGGTCGGCGTCGGGCCGGTCGTCTTCCAGCCCGGCGAGTTCGCGAAGGTCCTCCTCGTCATCTTTCTCGCGGGCTACCTGCGGGACAACAGGGAGATGCTGTCGATGGGAGCGGCGCGCTTCGGGCTTCCGTCGCTGAAGCATTTCGGGCCGCTGCTCGTCATCTGGGGCGGCGCCATGCTCGTCCTCTTCCAGACGAACGACCTCGGAGGCGGGCTTCTCTACTTCTCGGTCTTCCTCGCGATGCTCTGGGTGGCGACGGCGCGCTGGGCCTACGTCGCGGTGGGAGGCGCCCTGTTCGCGCTCGGCGCCTATGCGCTCTACCACGTCACCCCGCACGTCCAGGACCGCGTCTCGATCTGGCTCGACTGCAGCTGGAGCGTCTCGAAGGCGTGCCCCGTCTACGACGAGGGCTACCAGCTCGCCCAGTCCATCTACGCCATCTCGGGCGGCGGCCTCTTCGGGCAGGGGCTCGGCGAGGGCGTGCTCATCTCGCCTGAAGGCCACACCTACATTCCCTTCCTCTCGACCGACTTCATCTTCGCGGCGATCGCGCAGGAGATCGGCCTCGCGGGCGCCGCCGCGCTCGTGCTCGTGTACGTGGTCGTCCTCTACCGCGGCTTTCGCATCGCCCTCCTGGCCGACGACGGATTCTCGAAGCTGCTCGCCGTCGGGCTCACCTCGGCGCTCGCGATCCAGGCGTTCATCATCACTGCCGGCGTCACCGGCCTCATCCCGCTGACCGGGATCACGCTCCCCTTCGTCTCCTACGGAGGCTCGAGCGTCGTCGCCAACTTCCTCATCGTCGGCCTGCTCCTGCAGATCTCGAACCACGTGAATCGAGAGCGCGCATGAACACCCAGATCCGGCGCCTCTTCTTCGTGCTCGTCGTCCTGTTCGTGTCGGTGATCGGCATGGTGACCTGGTGGCTCTGGAAGGCGCCGGACCTGGAAGCGCGGCGCGGCAATCCGAACCTGATCGTCAAGCAGCTGACGATCGAGCGCGGGACGATCTACGCGGCCGACGGCCGCACCGTCCTCGCCCGCAACCGAGCGGAGAAGAGGAAGAACCTCGGGCACATCTTCCTGCGGGTCTACCCGCAGCACGAGCTCGCGGCGCATCCCGTGGGCTACTCGACGATCGAGCGCTCGCGCACCGGGCTCGAGAGCTCGCTGAACGACTACTTGACCGGTTCCAACGCGAACCTCGGCACCCTCCTCGACAACGCGCTCGACAAGCTGAAGGGCGCGACGCAGAAGGGCAACGACGTCGTCACGACTCTGAGCGCGCGCGGACAGGAAGTCGCGATGCAGCAGCTCTCTGGCAAGTGCGGCGCCGCGGTGGCGCTCGACCCGAGGACCGGCCGGGTGCTCGTCCTCGCTTCCACTCCGACCTACGACCCGAACCTCGTGGAGGGCCATTTCAACCAGATCCTGAAGACCCGGGCCACGTGCGGGAACGCGAGCCCGCTCCTCGACCGGGCGACCCAGGGCCTCTTCGTTCCCGGCTCGACCTTCAAGGTCATCACGGCAGCAGCAGCGCTCGACACCGGGAAATACACACCTTCGAGCCGGTTCGACGACCCGGGCTACTGCATCGAGTACGGCAAGAGAGTCTCCAACTTCGCCGACCAGAGCGGGCCCGAGGTGTTCGGCAACGTCGACTTCACCGAGGCGCTCGAGCACTCGATCAACGCGGTCTTCTGCAACATCGGCAAGGCGCTCGGCGCCAAGACCGTGCTCGAGTACGCGGAGCGCTTCGGGTTCTACTCCGAGCCTCCGATCGAGCTGCCGTCCGACGAGGTGGCGATCAGCGGCCTGTACAAGCGCGGTCGCCCGTACATCCCGAAGGATTTCAACGAGGTCGACCCGGGACGGCTCGCGTTCGGCCAGGAACGCATGCTCGCCACCCCGCTGCAGATGGCGCTCGTCGCCGCCGGCGTCGCGAATGGCGGCGTGGTCATGGAGCCGACGCTCGTCGACAGGATCGTCGCGCCCGACGGCGGCCTCGTCCAGCGGTCGCATGCGAAGGAGTGGAAGAAGGCGATCGAGCCGAAGACGGCAGCCGAGCTCACCGCCATGATGCGTGCAGTGGTCGAAGGGGGCACGGGCACTGCCGCCCAGATCTCCGGCGTCCCCGTCGCCGGCAAGACAGGGACCGCCGAAACGGGCGTCACCGGCCGCAATCACACGTGGTTCATCGCCTTCGCGCCCGCCGACGACCCGACCGTCGCGGTGGCGGTCGCGCTGTCCGGTCAGAGCGGCACCGGGGGCACAACTGCGGCCCCCATTGCCAAGGCGATCATGGAAGCGTTGTTACAGAGAAATCCCTAGTCTGAATTCCTAGATGGCTGTAACCGACACTCTGATCAACACCCTCTTCGACGGGCGCTACCGCATCCTGCGCAAGCTCGGAGCGGGCGGCATGGCGAACGTCTACCTGGCCGAGGACGAGGAGCTCGGACGCCGCGTGGCGATCAAGATCTTGAACGACCGCTACGCGAACGACGAGCTCTTCATCGAGCGTTTCCGGCGCGAGGCGAAGTCCGCGGCGGGGCTCTCGCACCCCAACATCGTGTCGATCTACGACCGGGGCCAGGCGGAGGGCACCTACTACATCGCCATGGAGGTGATCGAGGGCCGAAGCCTGAAGGAGCTGATCCTCACCCGCGGCCCCCTGCCGATCGCGCACGCGATCGCCTACGCGCTCGAGATCCTCGACGCGCTCCGCTTCGCGCACCGGCACGGGATCATCCATCGCGACGTCAAGCCCCACAACATCCTCATCGGCGGCGAGCGCCTCAAGGTGACCGACTTCGGCATCGCCCGCGCGGGCGCCTCGCAGATGACGGAAGCGGGCTCGATCATGGGCACCGCGCAGTACCTCTCGCCGGAGCAGGCGCGCGGCGCGCCCGTGACGGCGTCATCCGACCTCTACTCGGTCGGGATCGTTCTCTACGAGATGCTGACCGGGAAGGTGCCGTTCTCGGGCGACTCGGCGATCGAGATCGCCATGAAGCACCTGAACGAGCTGCCAAGGCCGCCGTCGAAGATCCGGCCGGAGGTCCCGCCCGAGCTCGATCACGTCGTCCTGCGCGCCCTCGCGAAGGCGCCGGAGGACCGGTACCAGACGGCAGAGGAGTTCGCCGACGACCTTCGCCGGGTGGAAGCGGGCCTGCCGATCGCTCCGGAGACCTCGGAAGGCGTCACGGCCCTGCTCGCCGCGCCGATGGGGACGATCGGCGGCACCACGCAGGTGCTGCCCGGCGACGCGACCCAGGTCGCGCCCCCACGCCCCGACCCGGCACGAAGGCCTCCGCCGCCCTACCGGCCGGGCTACGGGTACGAGGAGCCGCCGCCGAAGCGGCGGCGCTGGGCGCCATGGCTCCTTGTCGCCCTCCTCCTCGCGGCCGCCGGCTTCGCCGGCTGGTACGTCTTCACGAAGATCCAGGACCAGCTGGCCGCGAACGCGACCGTCGCCGTGCCGAACGTCGTCGGCCTCCGCGAGCAATTGGCCAAGCAGAAGCTCGAAGGCCAGGGGCTCGTTCCGAGAGTCGAACGGGCAGCGAGCACCGAACGCGACAAAGGCATCGTCCTCGACCAGCGGCCGGACGGAGGCGCGCGCGTCCAAAGCGGCGACGAGGTCACGATCATCGTCTCGACGGGCGTCCCGCAGGTCGCCGTCCCTCGCGTCGTTGGAATGGACTATGCCGCAGCGGTCGACGCGCTCAACGAGGCGAACCTCCAGGCGAAACGGAAGAACGTCTTCTCCGAGAAGCCGCCCGGCCAGGTGGTCGCCCAGGATCCGCCTCCGGGCAAGACGGTCGACGAAGGGACGACCGTCCTGCTCAACGTCTCGAAGGGCGCCAAGACCGTCGCGGTGCCGGACGTCCTCCAGCAGACTCAGGACAGCGCGACCGCCGAGCTCCAGGCAGCCGGCTTCCAGGTGCAAGTCGTCCAGGCGCCTTCGGACACGACGCCCGAAGGGCTCGTCTCGGCTCAGAGCCCGGATCCGGGAACGCAGGCCGAGAAGGGCTCGACGGTCACCATCACCGTATCGACCGGACCTTCGACGACGACCGTCCCGAACGTGGTCGGCAAAGACAAGAACGAGGCGAAGAAGGAGCTCGAGGACGCAGGCTTCAAGGTCGACATGCAGGAGGTCCCGGTCAGCGACCCGACCCAGAACAACGTCGTGCAGGACCAGGACCCGGCCGGGGGCTCGGACGCGCAGAAGGGGAGCACGGTCACGATCTTCGTGGGGAAGTTCTGACCTTGGGCCGCCTGCGCGTCGCCGTCATCCTGGGCGGGCGCTCGAGCGAGCACGACATCTCGGTCGCCTCCGCCCGCTCGGTGCTCGACAGCCTCGATCCGGAGCGCTACGAGGTCCGCTCCGTCGAGATCGCCCGTGACGGGAAGTGGGAGCTGGCGCGGGCGCAGCAGCCGCAGCTCGGCAGGGGCGAGGGGGAGAAGCTTCCCGTCCCGCTGAACGGCTCGCCGCAGCCGTTCGAGGGCGTGGACGTCGTCTTCCCGGTGCTCCACGGGCCCTTCGGCGAGGACGGCACCGTCCAGGGCTTCCTCGAGCTCGCCGGCGTCGCATACGTCGGCGCGGGTGTGACCGCATCGGCGCTCTGCATGGACAAGGATCTTTTCAAGGCCGTCATGCGGGACAAGGGCATTCCCGTCGTCGACAGCGTCACCGTCCTCGAGCGCCACCGCGACCGGGCGGAGAACCCGTTCGGCTACCCGGTCGTCGTCAAACCTGCCCGGCTCGGGTCGAGCGTCGGCATCTCGATCGTGCGAAGCCCCGACGAGCTGGACCGCGCCATCGGCCTTGCTCTCGAGCACGACGAGAAGGTGCTGATCGAGGAGTACTGCTCCGGGGTCGAGGTCGAGTGCAGCGTGCTCGGGAACGACGCGCCGATCGCGTCGATTCCGGGTGAGATCGTCCCTCTCATCAGCGACTGGTACGACTACAAGGCGAAGTACGACGAGGGCGGAATGGACCTCATCGTCCCGCCGCGCCTCGACGGGAGAACGATCGCGCGCGTGCAGGAGCTGGCGGTCGCCGCGTTCGTCGCCAGCGACTGCGAGGGGATGGCGCGGGTCGATTTCTTCGTCCGCGAGAACGGAGAGGTGCTCGTCAACGAGCTGAACACGATTCCTGGCTTCACGGCGACGAGCGTCTACGCGAAGCTCTTCGAGGCCTCGGGGATCGCGTATCCCGAGCTCCTCGACCGGCTCGTCGACCTCGCGCTCGAGCGGCGCGACCGGCGCGCTCGCCTGAAGTACTAGCCGGCGCGGACTTCGTTCACGTGGGCGCGGCGGTTGGGATCGGTGATCCAGATCACGTAGTAGCGGTACGACGCCCCGCCGGCGAGCTCGAGCGTCGTGCGTGAGCCGATCTCCTGCTCTTCCGAGTACGGGACGAAGCCGCCGGCCGAGTTGTTGCCGGCAAGGATTTCGGCCGTAAAACCGGGCTCGTCGGTGGCGATCTGGAGGTGCTCGATCTCCACCTCCTTGCCCGCGTCGAGGATCAGCCCGACACCGGGCTTGGCGAATGTGTCGTACGTCTCGGTCGTCCAGAACGTGGACGGGTCGCCGTCAGTTGCGCGCGGAACCGCCTCAGCGTGCTCGCTTCCGTCGCCCTGCGGATCGTAGTCCCGGACCGCGGTCAGCTTCACGCTCCCGACCGACGCCGCGCCGGCGCCTCCGTCGTTCCTCGTCACGACGAAGACCAGAGCGAGCGCGCCCGCAACGACGACGGCGAGCGCCGCGACGAGCGGCGAGATCAGCCGGCGCCGGCGAGCGGGGCGGCCCCGTCGTCCGTCCCCGCGCCGCAGGACGCCGGTCGCACCCTCCGAGAGGTCGGCCGCCATGCTGCTCTGGGCTGCCTCGAGTGCGGCCACCATGTCGTCCGTCGAGGGGAAGCGGTCCTCCGGTCGCTTGGCCATCGCACGCGAGACGATCGCGTCGACGCTCGCCGGCACGTCGCCGCGGCGCTCGCGCACTCGGGGAACCGGCTCGTGCAGGTGCTTCATCGCCACCGCCATCACGTTGTCGCCGGAATAGGGCGGCTCGCCGGTCAGGAGCTCGAACAGCACCACGCCGAGCGAGTACTGGTCACTCCGCGAGTCCACTCGCCGCCCGCTCGCCTGCTCGGGGGCGATGTACCCGCTCGTGCCGAGCACGGTCCCAGTCTCCGTCAGCTCGTCGCCGGGGTCGATCGCACGGGCGATGCCGAAATCGGTCACCTTCGCCGTCCCGTCCTCGTCGATGAGGACGTTCTGAGGCTTCACGTCGCGATGCACGACGCCGTGGTCGTGGGCGAAGGCCAGTCCGCGGGCAACCTGCGTCGTGAGGGCGACGGCCTCGTGGATCGGCAGCGGCCCGCGTCGGCGGACGACGTCCTTGAGGTTCTCACCCGCCACGTGCTCGAAGACGATGAACTGGTGCCGCCCCAGCTCGCCCCGGTCGATGATCGTGACGATGTTCGGATGGTTCAGACTCGCGATCGCGCGCGCCTCGCGGCGGAAGCGCTCGACGTACTCCGGATCGCCCGAGAAACGGTCGTGGAGGATCTTCAGGGCGACCTGCCGCTCGAGCACGTTGTCCCGCGCGCGGTAGACGCTCGACATGCCGCCCGTGCCCACGAGGTCCTCGACCACGTAACGGCCGCCGATCAGCTCACCAATCATCGTCCAGCGATGATGCCGGTTCCGGGCTTTACCCGGTGACTTCTTCGAGCGCCTCTTCCCAGGCGCCCAGCGCCTCGTCCAGCTCGCCGTCGGCGATCACGAGCGGCACGAGGACGCGGATGCAGTTGCCCTCCATCCCGGCCTTGAGGATCAAGAGACCCTTTTTTGCGGCTGAGTCGGCCACCCGCGTGGCGAGCTCCGCCGCCGGCCTCCCGTTCTCCCGGAGCTCGATCGCCAGCATCGCCCCGAGCCCACGCACGTCGCTGACGGCGTCGAAGCGGTCGCGCCAGGCCTCCATGCGCGCGCGGATGGTCTCGCCGACCTGCTCCGCACGCTCGGCCAGCCGGTCTTCGGCGACGGTGTCGAGGACCGCATGCGCAGCTGCGATGGCGACGGGGTTGCCGACATAGGTGCCCCCGACGGCGCTGTCGCCCGGCGCGTCCATGATCTCGGCTCGCCCGACGACCCCGGAGAGAGGAATCCCTGCGGCGATCGACTTGGCGATCGTCATCAGGTCCGGCTCGACATCGAAGTGCTCCATCGCGAAGACGCGGCCCGTGCGGCAGAACCCCGTCTGCACCTCGTCGGCGACGAGCACGATCGCGTTCTCGTCGCAGATCCGGCGCAGGCCACGCACGAAGTCGGGCTCGGCCGGGATGAACCCGCTCTCGCCCTGCACCGGCTCGAAGACGATGGCGGCGACTTCCTCGGCGGCGACGCGTGTCTTGAACGCGCGCTCGAGCTCGTCGAGATCGTTGAACGGGACGCGGTAGACCTCGGGCGCGAACGGCCCCAGCCCCGCCTTGTAGGGATGCGTCTTCGAGGTGAGGCTGAGCGCGAGCAGGGTGCGCCCGTGGAAGCCGCCGTCGAAGCCGATGACGGCCGGACGCCTCGTGTACGACCGCGCGAACTTGACCGCGTTCTCGACCGCCTCGGCGCCGGAGTTGAAGAACGCGGCACGCTTCTCGCCCGAGATCGGCACGAGCTCGAGAAGCCGCTCCGCCAGGGCGACGTAGCTCTCGTACGGGATGATCGTGAAGTCGGTGTGGGTGAAGCGCTCGAGCTGCTCCCGCGCCGCCTCGACGACCCGCGGATTCGAGTGGCCGACGTTCAGGCAGCCCACGCCGCCGGTGAAGTCGATGAACGTGTTGCCGTCCACGTCGGTGATCGTCGCGCCGTTCGCTTCGGCGATCACGATCGGCAGATAGATGGAGAGAGGCTCCGCGATCACCTTCTCCTTGCGGTCGAGAATCTCGCGGCTGCGCGGCCCCGGTACGTCGGTCTTGAGCTCGATTGTCTTGGTCGTCGCCATGCCGCGAGCTTATATCTTGCGGCTGCGATGGTCCTGTCCGATCGCACTATCCGGCGCCTGATCGACGAGGGCCGCATCGGCATCGAGCCGTACGACGAGGTGCTCGTGCAGCCGTCGAGCGTCGACGTCCGCGTCGACCGCTTTTTCCGCGTCTTCCGCAACTCCCGCTACCCCTTCATCGACGTCAAGGAGGAGATGGAGGACCTCACCGAGCTCGTCGAGACGGAGGACTCCGAGCCCTTCATCCTCCATCCGGGCGAGTTCGTCCTCGGCTCGACGCTCGAGCGGATCACTCTCCCAGACGATCTCGTCGCCCGCCTCGAGGGCAAGAGCTCCCTGGGGAGGCTCGGGCTCCTCATCCACTCGACGGCCGGCTTCATCGACCCCGGCTGGGACGGGCACGTGACGCTCGAGCTCTCGAACGTCGCGAACCTCCCGATCACGATCTACGTCGGCATGAAGATCGGCCAGCTCTCCTTCGTCCAGCTCTCGGAGCCCGCCGAGAACCCCTACGGCACAGCTGCGCTCGGCTCGAAGTACCAGGGGCAGGCGGGCCCCACGCCGAGCCGCTATTGGAGGAACTTCGAATGACGGTCCTCGTCACGGGCGGCACCGGGTTCGTCGGGCCCAAGGTCGTCCACGCGCTGCGCGCCGAAGAACGGCCCGTGCGCGTGCTCGCGCGCAACCCCGGCAAGCAGGAGCGCTTTCGCGCCTGGGGCTGCGAGCTCGTGCAGGGCGACATGACCGACGCCGACAGTCTCCGGCAGGCAGCTCAAGGCGCCGAGACCGTCGTCCATCTCGTCGCTCTGGCGCCGTTCGCGGACCCGAGGGCGACGCAGCGGGTGATGGAGCAGGGGACGCGCGATCTCGTTGCAGCAGCCAAGGACGCCGGCGCCAAGCACTTCGTGCTCATGAGCGCGCTCGGCATCAGGGAGGACACCAAGGACCTGTCTGCCTACAGCCACGCGAAATGGCAGGAGGAGACGGCCGTCAACGGCTCGGGCCTGCCCCACACGATCTTCCGCCCCAGCTTCATCTTCGGACGAGACGGCGGCCTCTTGCCGGAGCTCGTGCGGATGACACGCTGGTCACCTGTGACACCCGTGCCGAGTGCCCGCCAGCTTCAGCCGATCTGGGTCGAAGACGTGGCCGCCTACTTCGCCAGGGCCGTCGCCACGGGCGGCGAGGCGGGGGCGACGTGGGAGCTGGCCGGACCCGACCGCGTGACCTGGGCAGACCTGTTCGATCGTCTGCGGCGCACCCTAGGGAAGCGACGCCTGGCGTTCCAGACGCCACCGGCGCTGCTTCGCGTGGCCGCGGCGGGCGGCAAGCTCCTTCCTCCTCTTCGCGGCGCGCCCGGAGCCGTCGCGATGCTCCAGGGTGACGACAACGTGACGGACATCGCCCCGGCGGTCGAGGCCCTCGGCGTCAAGCCGATCACGCTCGACGACCAGCTGCGCCGGGCAACCGCGAGCTCCTAGCGCCGGGCTACTGCTGCGTGGAATCGTGGCCCGGCCCGCCGCGAAGGGAGGGCGCCGGGTTAAGCAACCGGGGCGCCCGAAGGCGCCCCGGAAGACAGTAGATCGCCTGAATTGGCAGGGGCGCTGGGTGTCCCCCACGCTGGCTAGGCGATTCCCCGTAGGTCCTGGGGACGCGCCCCTACCTGCGACTACCTCCACTGCCCGAATCTTTATTCAACGTCGGACCACCTCCTTTCCGTGGTGATCCGACTATAGCGATCGCTCCGGGTGAGAGGTGCTGGCGCGCTTCAGGCGAAGCGAAAAGCAAGCCGACCCAGAACGCAGGGAGACTAAGTACTGGTTCTAAGTACTGGGTCGACCGAGGACGCCGGTCGGCGCCGCTTTGCAGCTCGCCTGGAGCCCGCGGGCATCACTCGCCCGGAGCGGTGGTCAGGATGGAAGTGAGCTCCAAACCGCGGTCCAGGGGCACCGTCGTCGAGATGAGGGTCGGGTCCTCCTGCCGCGCCTTGCTGTAGGCCCCGAGCGTCTCCTGGTGCGAGAGAACGTTGTCGGCAACGACGATGCCCCCGGCCTCCACGCGCTCCCTGGCGAGCTTGAACAGCCGCTCGTAGTCCTCCTTCTCAGCGTCCAGGAAGACTACGTCGAAGACATCCTCGATCTCCGCGAGAAGGTCGACGGCGTCGCCTTCGACCAGCTCGACCCAGTCCTCGAGCCCAGCCGCAGCGATGTTCTCGCGCCACCGCTCGGCAGCTTCGGGATTGCGCTCCAGCGAGACGACGCGTCCCCCGAGATAGCGCACCCCGGCTCCGAGCCAGATCGACGAGTAGCCTCGCGAGCCGCCCAGCTCGAGCACCTCGCAGGCGGTCTGCGGCGCCACGAGGCTGAAGAGAAACTGACCCGTCGTCTTCGCCACGGCCCGCGACCGCTGCTCGGGTGGCAGGCCACGCTCCCGCTCCTCGGCGTCCTCGCGCTCAAGGCGCGCCAGGACCTCCCGCACCCGCTCGTCGAGCACCGCTACGAGCGCGGATCCGTCTCGACGGCGATCCGCTCCGCCTCGCCCGCGTACTTCTCCACGACCGCGTAGCGGTCTCCCGTGCTGATCACCTCTTCCACATCGACGACCTCGTGGCCAAGGGCGATGGCGAAGTGAGTCGGCACGCTGCGTACGTCCTCGTACTCCGCGAGGGTCAGGCTGATCGGCGTCGTGCAGTCGTCGTCGCCGCACTCGCAAAGGAAGTCCGAGAGCCCCTCGCTGTCGAGCTTCTCGTTGACCTCCTCGATGCGCTCGTTGACCTGCCGGAAGAGCGCTTCGTTCTTCGCTACGCGTTGCTGTCTCGAGTCCAAGAGGAGCCCGATTCTACGCGACTCTGACCTTGATCAAGCCGTCTTCGACGACGACCTCGTAGGTGTCGACCGGAAGGTAAGCGGGAAGCGACAGCGGCCGACCGCTCCGCAGGTCAAACTCGGAGCCGTGCCTCGGGCAGATGACGACGAGGCGCTCAGGGTCGAAATCGCCCTCGGCGAGCGGCCCGTCGTCGTGGGAGCACCGATCCTCGATCGCGAAGTACTCCCCGCCCACGTTGAAGACGCCGATCGCGAGCTCACCCGCGCGCACGATCTTCACTTCTCCCGGCGGCAGCTCGTCGACCGGGCAGACGGTCAGCTCTGCGGGCACGGCCTAGTGGCTCGTCCGCTCGCAGGGCCGGGTCTGGAGCGCGCGAGAAGTCAACGTGGGCAGGACGCAGGGAGCCCGCGTATCGAAGTCAGATACGCGGGCGACCGAGGACGCAGCCACGGTGAGCTTCGCAGCCGCTTCCAGGCCGGCCATTGCGGGCGGGCGGGCCACGTTACTTCAGTTCCAAGTCTTCGGCGAGGCCGGCCCACTCCTCCGGGAGCGGCGTGCCCTTGCCCTTGTGCAGGGCGAGCTTGAGTACGCCGAGCCCGAGCAACGCGCACTTGAGGCGAATCGGGGTCAGCGGGATCCCCACCTCCTCGAGGAGCTCGTCGCGCTCGAGCGCCGCCACCTCCTGCGCCGTGCGGCCCTTGACCATCTCCATCAGCATCGACGTGGCCGCCTGGCTGATCGCGCAGCCGCGGCCGCGGAACTTGACGTCGTCGATCTTCTCCCCGTCGAAGGAGACGAAGATCGAGACTTCGTCTCCGCAGAGGGGGTTCA
>Ga0081539_10003544_pt1 | contig 18965 bp, 14 predicted proteins | sample TabmetS4T2R2_FD_71023 | JGI IMG/M metagenome (GOLD analysis project Ga0081539, IMG submission 71023) | Tabebuia heterophylla rhizosphere microbial communities from the University of Puerto Rico - S4T2R2 | ecosystem: Host-associated > Plants > Roots > Rhizosphere ...
CTCCGCCGTGAAGTACCGACGTCCATCCGAACCCCGCCGGGGTGTTTCCATCGAACGATCCTCAGTTGAAAAGCGAACCTACGCTTCCCAAACTGTCTCGTCCAATTGGGGCTCACAGCACAGTTCTAAAGGAACGAAGGCGGCTGGTCCAGTCGCCGGCGACCGGAGTGCGGCGACCGTGGACGTGTGGACTTTGGGGACGTCGCCAGCGAAAGCACAAGGATGGTTAAGACTCGTGCTCGTCCAGGACGCCGTATCTCTCGCAGAGGATCATCACCTGCGACTCGGCTGTCTTGGGCACGACGAAGTTGCCATTCGACTTCACCGGGATGAGCGACAAACGCCGTCGCAATTGCGCTCCCATCCAGCGTGGGCTGACTCGGTTGTAATCCGAGCCATAGCGGTCCCCGAAGAGGACGGCGATATCCTTCACGTTCCACGCCGCGCCCTCTCGGCGCATGCTTGACATGATATCAAGAATCTGAGCCTCTAGGCTCGACTCACGTTCCGCATTGATCGCCATCGTGTGCCGCACGGCAAAGGCGGCGATGTGCTCTCGGGCACTTGTTTCCTGAGCGACTGCAAGCAGAGGAGCGATAATCTGAGCCATTCTGGCCTCCGCAAGCGTGACATCGGGCGCTCTTCGTTGCGCGATCTCCAACCGATGACGAAATCGGAACGTCAGCAGCTTGTTCCGAAGTACCAGGGCTTCCTCGTGGAACGATTCAGGCAGGCTGACCGGAATGTCCTTTCGTGGTGGCTTGCCGCTGAGTGACTCTGTCAGACAACGACTTTCGAGCGCAGGATCATCGAAGCTCGAGCGCGACGCGATGATCTTTGGGCCGAATACCTCGAACGCCCGCGGATTGAACTCTTTGCTGGGTGTTACGTCGGTTCGCAATACCGGAAAGCCGGCAGCATTGCCGTTGTTCAGGATCTTCACGATCTCCGCTTTTTCGTCCGAGAAGCGAAAGTCGCTCTCATCGAGAACGAGCGTGCCGCGAAATGAATCGATGATCCTGAACATCGGTGAGATCGTCGATGCGCCCGATACGAACATCGGTTTGTAACAGATCGATCCGATCGCCTGTAAGCACCGACTCTTGCCGCTGCCGAAGTCGCCCTTCAGTCGTAGGTACGGGACCTCGTTGAAGGCGTCGTAGACCCATGTCAGAGGCACATAGTGAGTAGCGATCTCTTCAAAGGCGTCCGACAGATCCGCATAGCGGTGGATGAAAGCGCGAATCTCAATTGCCAGCTGCGAGTCATTCTCGTAGGCGCTAGCCTCTGACGGAAAGAGGATGACGCCGTGTGCCAAGAGGTTGTTAGTAGGCGCGAACGGCACCACACTGCCCACTTCCAGCGACTGAAAGTCTTCGCTCTCAGAGACTCGGCCGTCCGCGCACCGAGCGAACGCGGTGCGGTGCTCGTCAGCTCGAAAGACCATCTCCAGCAAGGTCCCATCTTTCAGGACAGCGGAAGCGATCGGGCGCTTCGAGCGTTCTGATTCGTTGCCAGCCATCCTCCGAGCGTACTCGCGAATATCCCTGCGGGGGAGGCTGCTGGATGAGCCCTCTATGCCATCTAACGATGCGACGGCATCAGTAGTCTGTGCGGGGTCCAGCTCCAGCGGCATGCTGGTTGAATGACCACGCTGCGTTCATCGCTGAGTGATGCCGAGCTCGAACGCTTCATTCGAGCATGGGAGCTGGACTTTGGAGAAACTCTTTCGCGAGAAAGGGCGCGTCTTGAGATCGAGAGACTCCTCTACTTCTTCGTGTCCGTCGGCCGCGCGATGCACCCTGAGCCTGGAGCGCTTGCGACCGATCAACGGGATTGTGGTACGATGGCGGCATGAAGTATTTCCTCTACTGCCGCAAATCGACCGACAGCGAGGATCGCCAAGTTCTCTCCCTAGAGTCGCAGAGAAAGGAAATGGAGCGACTTGCCAGTGGCTGGCCCGACGTGGAGATCGTCGAAGTATTCGAGGAGGCGAGAAGCGCGAAATCGCCTGGGCGACCGATCTTCGAGGCCATGCTCCGACGTGTCGAGCGCGGCGAAGCAGCGGGCATCATCGCCTGGCATCCCGATCGTCTCTCGCGCAACGCTTTCGACGGCGGGCGAGTGATCCTGTTGCTCGACACGCACAAGCTGAGAGACTTGCGATTCGCGACCTTCACGTTCGAGAACTCGCCACACGGCAAGCTGATGCTCTCAGTGTTACTTGGCTTTGCTAAGTACTACAGCGACGCATTGGCGGAAAACGTCCGACGCGGAATGCGGACTAAGGCCGAGAAGGGTTGGCGTCCAACCACTCCGCCACTTGGCTATGCGACTGATCCAGTGAGCAGGAACATCGTCCGAGACCCTGAGCGCTTTGACGTCGTTCGACGTATGTGGGGTTTGATGCTGACCGGAGCCCACGGCCCACGAGAAATACTCCGAACAGCAACGGAGGAATGGGGCCTTCGAAGTCGGAAGCGTGATCCGCGTAAAGAGGATCGGGTGAGCTTATCGACGGTTTATAAGATGTTCAGCAGCCCCTTCTACGCCGGGATCTTTCGCTGGGACGGGCAGCTACATGTCGGGAAGCATGAGTCGATTGTCACTTTAGACCAGTTCGACCAAGTGCAGAGAATCCTCGGTCGACCAGGTAGGGCGCAACCGCAGCAGAGAAGCTTCGCATATACAGGTATCATCCGATGCGCCTGCGGCCTAATGGTGACCGCAGAGGAGAAGGTCAATCGATACGGCGCGCACTACGTCTACTACCACTGCACTAAGCGCCGTGGTTCGGCTATCTGTCGGCGGCCATACATCAGGGCCGACGATCTCGAGCGCTCGATTCAGGCTTTCCTTGGCTCTCTTCGTATCCCTGAGAACACGCAAACCGAGCTTGCCAGACTAGTCGAAGGGCACCACGCCGGTGTCTTGCCGAGTCTCGACGATGTGCGACGCGCTATACAGCGCGACATCGACTCTGCCTCGGCCGAACTTGATGAGCTCACGCGTATGCGCGCGAAGCACCACATCACCGAGGAGGAATTTCTATCTCAGCGCGAAGACGTTCTTAGGCATCGCCTTGCACTATCGGAGCGGCTCCAACGTGTCGAGCAGCACGATGGCTGGTTCGAATCCTACGGATTGCTGAAGGAATTCAGCGTTCGAGCCGCGGATTGGTTCCCTCGCGCGCCCGGAACGCTGAAGCGCCTGATCCTGGCGACGACCGGTTCGAACCCGATTCTCGATGGTAAGAAACTGAGCATTGAGGCGCGCAAACCGTTCGTTGCATGGACCGACGATGCCTCAGATTCACGAATGTGCTCATTCGTGGAGAACATTAGAACTTTATCACAGTCTCGCGACGTGCATTTCCTACAGATCCTGGAGAACATCAAGCACATACGTGAGGCAATGAAGGACTCTAATGCGCAGCGAGGCACCACCTGATCCTTCTGCAAACATCCCCAATGTCCCCATGTCCACGAAGCTCGGTACACATATAACACAGAACGGCACGTTCAACGCGCCGTTCTGCGCCCAACATCATGTGCGATCTGCTCGGCTGCATGAGCCGAGCAGACTAAGCATGGTCTATGATCAATCGTTGCCAAAGGCTGCTAACCCAGTCGCACTGGACTGCACGGCCGCTTCGCCGCCGACGGCACGCGCAGCGAGCCGAGGGGCCAGCACGCCATCCGCGTTTGAGCGCAAGAGGCGTTTTCTGGAATGACGTCGCTCAAGCCCGTTCCAATTAGTGCTTCGGATTCATTCTTCCGAGCCCCTTCCCGACTATAGAGGTCTTGCGCGACCTGATGCGCCGGCTCGTATCCCGAGTTCGTTGTCGTAATCTGATGGGTAGACCGTCCGCGGCCTAGCCGCAGACGAGTGCTCTTTCAACTGACGCCGCGCGGACCTTCTCAGGAGGTCCGGCGCGGCGTCTCGCTTTCCTACCCATCCATGGAGGTCCAGGTGTACGAGTATGCAGCTCCACGGCGCATGCCGCGCAAGAAGAGAGAGACCGCACGACATGCCAAGCCACGTCACAGAAAGCCTGACCGCTCCGCGGTCGTCACACTGCTGGAGGATAAGCTTCGCGCGAGTGTCGATCAGGCGACGGAGACGACATTCCACAACACACACGTCGAGTCCGTGGCGGACGCTATCAGAGCAGTTCGGGAGCATGCTCCGCGTGCTCTGCTCGTGTCGACGACGATGGTCGATCACGACGTTATCTCCGAGATCGGTCGCATCGTGGCGAAGAACCCTGGCATGTTGCCGGTTGCCGTGGCATATGGCGACGCTCCACCAACAGGTGACTTACTACTCACACTGGGCGCCTGCGGCATCCGTCGGTTCCTAGATCTCAACGGTCGCAACGGGTGGGAGAACCTTCGCTCGCTTCTCGATGAGGGCGGTGGCGAAGTTGAGGCCTCGATCCTCCGCGGCATTCTGGCAGATCTCGGGGAAGCAAACGACGCATGCCGCCATTTCTTCGCGGCGCTCGTTCACCACGCTCCAACCACCACAACTGTGCGGACACTTGCCAGAATCCTTGGCATTCGGGCGAGCACTCTAATGTCCAGGTTCTTCCGCGCGACCATTCCATCGCCAAAGTCCTACCTGGCCATGACGCGGCTCGTGTACGCGGCTGCGTACTTCGAGCAAGAACAAGTCTCCCTTGTCGATGTGGCAAACAGCCTCAACTTCTCATCGCCGCAGAGCTTCGGTAGGCACGTCCGCATGATTCTGGGCCTGAGCGGTGGAGAATTTCGACGTCAGGTGTGCTTCCAGGGAGCCCTCGATCACTACACCGCGCGACTAATAGCGCCGTATGCTGAAGTGTTTTGCTCGTTCAATCCGCTGGGGCCCGGATACGTGCGGATGTCGAACGGCTCGGCGAAAAACATCGCGTCTCGGGAAGTGCTTGTCGGATGATCCATCCAAAGCCCGGCTTGTCATGCTGGGCTTTTCCCTGCGCCGAGATGCCTAGGCGAGCCGGCGCATGATTTCCGCACGACGACGCGACCGAATTCCTTCCCTGCCGTCCTCGTCGAGATAAGCCCGCAATAACTCGATCGCTGCTTCGACGTCCGCCTTCGGCACGCGGCGTTTGCGATCCCCCTGAGACGTTGCGTACCAGGCAACGAGATGAGCTCTTGTCTTCGGGTGCGGATTGCCGCCGGCGGCAAAGCTGCGCAAGCCACTAAAGCTCATCGGGATCTCCGCAGCCAGCTCCCGGAGGGATATGTCGGCTAGGCGGCGCCGCACGGCTTCCCGGATGGTCTCGACGCTAAATCGGCGTGATCCCGTCATTGACGGGCTCCTGCGCCGAGCTTATCGTCTGTGCGAAATTTTGTGCGAAATTGGCTGGTACACTCGTGAGGTTAGCCCCTTCTGCCAGCCTCGCGCAATGACCCCAACGTCCTAGTCGGCATGGGAGGACCAATGCGAAGCTCTGTCATTCCGTTCTTGGCGGCCGCCGTCTTTATCGGATCGCCCCTGGCCGCTCAGCAACAGCAGCCGGTTGCGCAGCAGGCAACGAACACCGAATCGGCGCGCGCCGCCTACGCTGGCTGGACCGCCGGCGCAAGCAAGAGCACGACGTCGCACGCATTTCTGGCCGGCACGACGTCGGTCTTGGCGCCGGGCTCGGGCTTCCTCTATCTGCTCTTCCTGCATAGCGGCGAAGTGAAACCGAATTTCGCCGAACAAGCATTCCTGCGAGACAAGAGTCCGGAATACACTCGCGTATGGGTCGAGAACTACGATCGGGCCGCGACTGGAAAGCAAAAGCGGACCATCGTGATCGCATCGACAATCGGATCGGTGGCTGGCTACTTCCTCATATACAAGCCGCTCTTCGACCGGCCCTCGTACTGACGTCTGGCGTCACCGAAGGCACGATTCGCCGCCTTCGCCAGCATCGACTGCTGGATCACACTGGCGGGGATGGGCGACGATCGAATCACCTACATAGGCCGCATCAACCACCGTAACGCCGGGACTCTTTTCGGCATTCGCCAGAGAGACCGGCGTTCGCATTTCTACGCCATTGGGAAGACGGGCGTCGGAAAGTCGCACCTGCTGCGATTGATGCTCGAACAGGACATTCGTGCCGGACAGGGCTGCTGCCTGTTTGATCCGCACGGCGACCTCGTCCAAGCCGTTTGTAAGGCAATTCCATCAGAGCACGCAGCCGACGTGGTGTACGTCGATGCCTCTGATCCTGCCGTGTCTTGGCGATTCAATCCGTTCCTTTCAGTTCCGCCGGACCGCCGAGCCTTGGGGGCTGCCCAGATAATCGACGTATTCAAGAAGCTCTGGCCGGATGAATGGGGTCCGCGTCTCGAACATCTCTTGCGCAATGTGGTGCTAACGCTGCTCGAGGTGCCGCGCAGCAGCCTAGCGGACATCCCTGGCCTACTCGCCGATCGCGACATCCGCGCGGGCTTCCTGGACTCCCTGACTGATCCTGTCGTCCGTGACTTCTGGAAACACGAGTATGAGCGGTACTCATTTGGATTCCGATCCGTCGTCATCGCTCCGCTTCAGAACAAGATCGGAGCCTTGCTCACGGACCCTCTTCTCCGTCGTATCCTGACTGAGAGCGGTCCTCAGCTGGATCTCCGCGGGATCATGGACAGTGGCAAGATCCTGCTGATCAACCTCGACAAGGGTCGCATTGGAGAGGGGCCATCCACGCTGCTTGGCTCGTTGCTGCTGTCACACATCGCACTCGCCGGCCTGTCACGAAGCGAGCAACCTGAGAGCGAGCGCCGCGACTTTTTCGTCTACTTGGACGAGTTCCAGACCTTCACAACCCTGGCGCTCGCGACGATGATGTCCGAACTGCGCAAATACCGTGTCGGACTGGTCCTGTCTCATCAGCACCTAGCGCAGCTCGACACGGCGATTCGGGATGCCGTATACGGAAACGTCGGTACGATCGTCTCCTTCCGGATTGGCGCCCAAGACGCGTCATTCTTGGCGCGAGAGTTTGCGCCCCGATTCGACAGTACGGACTTAACGAGCCTCCCGAGATTCGCTGCATATGTGCGGCTCATGATCGATGGCGCGACATCGCCGCCGTTTTCGATGACGACTCCCGAAACCATTCCTCCCGTTGCGGCTACTTAACTCCGGGGGCCGGCGGCGCGGCTACGTCGACTCAGCTCTTGTACGATGCTTCGTCGATCCGGTGTTCGAACTCTCTTGGATTCGCCGGCTCGGCTGAAAGGCATAGCCAGCGTTTCGAACGGTGACGACTGCCCCATCCAAGCCGATCGCTGCGAGCTTGGCGCGGAGATTGTGGACGTGAACCGCGACGAGCGTTTGGGATCGCCGTTCCTCTCCGGTCTCGCCCCACGTATGGAGGAGCAGTCGATGGCTTGGTATTGGCTCCTGAGGACGTGCACACAACGCTTGCAGGATTGAGAACTCGTGCCTGGTTAGCTGAACTCTGACATCACCAACTCCGGCCTCGAGGCGCGCAGTATCCAGCCATACTCCCGCCCCACGGTCCCGAGGCTCGAGAGACTCCGCCAAACGCCGAAGATCACGCCGAAGCGTCAATGGCGAGATCGGTAGTCGTCTGCTGATTCGCACACCGGCGTCCCGCAAGCCGTCTGCCCACCGCTTGGGTACTCCCATTGATATTGCCAGAACCGGCAACTCGCACGTCAGGCCAAGGAGAGGAATCAACAACGCTAACGGATCTATTCCTGCCACAATAGCCACGCGGGCCGTCGTCGTACAGAATGAGACGTGGCTCACAGACACTCGACTGACGAGTCGGTGCTCGACCCCAACCTGCTGCAGGAGGTCGCCGACAGTCGTCATCATCGCCCCAACGTCGGCAACTGCAAAGACAGGCGGCAGGTTAATGCCAGACTGCGTTCGAGGTCGGGCAGTCCCGAGTTGCGCTCGACGAGCTCTTCCTCTAGCCATCACCTGCGTGTCGACGTTGTCGGCGTGCGGCAGCCGCGAATCGTCGGCGATCATCGACGGCCAAGAATGCCAATGTTCAATGGGGGCCGCCGGTCCGCAAGGTCAACAGTCACATATTAAGATCTCTTAAACTATTCCTGGAGCTGCCGCGATCGGCAGCTCTGGTCATTTGGTCCTGTCTGCGGATCGAGTTGCGCGTGCCTAGTCGCCCCTGAGCACTGTTGCTAGCGGCAAGTGAAGGGCACGGAGAACGGGTACAAGCACGGCCAACCCAGCAATCGTTGCCAGAGTAATTGCAGCACCGAGCGCCGGCCATACGCCAACCGCTAGTGCTGGCCCTAGCGACGAGCGCTCGACCTGTACGAGGCCAAATCCGAAAAATGCGCCCACAACCGCACCGGCGGCTACGAGCTGCAGTACCTCAGACAGAAGCAGGGAATAGATCCGTCGCGGTCCGGCTCCCACTGCCATCCGTATCGCCAATTCCCTGCGTTGTTTCGTAGCCCACATCGCGACGACGCCATACAAGCCTATGGCGGTCAATCCGAGCGCAAGCGCCGCAGCAGCCAGAAGTCCGCGTACACTCGATTTCGCCAGCGACTGAGCGTCTTCGATGACGCCGCTGAGCGTCCGAATTGTTGGGCGCGCGACCGTACCCAGGGACTCGAGCGCCGACCGCATATCACGAATCGTCGACCCTATCGGCGCCTGAGTTCGCACCACAATCTCAAACTCCGACGCCTGACTCTCGAGCAACGGAAAGTAGGCGCGCGGAATCTCAGTGAGGGTGCTTACATCGACGATGTCGTGCACGATTCCGATGACTTGCGCCCGCACCGTGTCGCCGGAGAAGACAAATTCCCCGATCGGGCTTCGATCCGGCCATAGCTCACGCGCAAGCGATCGGTTGATCACCACGACGTCGAATCGACCACCTCGTCCGTCGCGGGTTCGCTCGGCATTGGTGAACTCGCGGCCCGCGACGATTCGCGCACGAAGAGCGACGAAATAGTTCGGCCCGATGAGTTGAAAGCTGCGCTGCTTTGCGACGCCCCGAGGCTTTTCAGCCGTCAGTCGCAGTTCGCCAAGCAACCGGGCCGATCTCAGTGGAGCTCCGCCCGCGGCAGCGACTTGAGAAACTCCAGGAATTGCCGCCACCCGTGCCATCACGTCGTCGTACAGCGTCAGCCCGCTGACGTGAGACGGCTGCGCCGATCGCGGCGCGATGGTCGCCACGACCACATCCTCCGGATCATAACCCAGATCACGTTCCTGCTGCTGCCGCAGCATACCAATGAATGCAACCGTATTCACCAGCAACATCATCGATACGACTAGTTGACCCAGGATGGTGGTCCGACTCGCATCGCGTCTCTTGCGGGCGCCGGAAGGCTCGATACCTCTGATGAGCGCTACGGGGTCAACACGGCTGGCTTCGAGCGCGGGAATGAAGACGAATTGCAGTATCGTAAGCGCGGCTATCACGCATACAATGGCGACGACCCGGACGTTCATCCCGGCATCCAGCGCAGACATGAACAGAGGACTTGTCGCCATGATCGTGAGCCACCTTGTGCCGGCTAGTCCGAGAATTGTTCCTGGCACGATGAGAAGCAGCGCCTCGAGAACAGATCGATATACGACCTGTGTCCTGGAAGCGCCGAGGCAAAGCCGGACACCGAGGTCGCGCTTGACTGCCGCGAGGCGTGTCAGCATCAGGCTGGACACGTTGCTTCCGGCAACAAGCGTCACGAGGCCAATCACCATCCAGATCGTGGCAAAAAGTGCCAAGGCTCGTGGGTTATCTCGATAATCCAGGAGCCTATCGCGAATCCGAGCGCGGAAGACCACGTCGCGCTGTGCAGGAGGCAGTGGTGCCAGCATGTCCTGTACTGCCGCGTCCACCCTGGTTTGCAAGTCACCGACGCCAACACCCGGCAGCAGGCGTCCAAACACATGCGCGTGCCGGAACGTTGGTCGATCAACCTGGTACGCACGCCCCATGGCTTCCTCTTGCATCGTTAACGGTATCCACAGATCCGTGCGGCCCTCCGCATGCAGGCCAGTGAAGTCACGCGGAGCAACTCCTACGATGGTAAAGTCGGTCTTGGCAAGGCGCAGGTGTTGGCCAACCACGGAAGCGTCGCCATTGAACAGCGTTCGCCACAGGTGATCACTGATCACGACGATGGGGTTTGCTCCTGGCTGCGTATCGTCGGTCGAATCGATGAGACGGCCGAGCTGGGGCCTCACTTCTAAAACCCGGAAGTAATTGCCGGAAATCAGTGCGCTCCATACGTCGCCTGCGATTGGGTCGCCGGCCGGAACGGTGGTCATCACGTAGGTCGCCAATCCAGTTACACCGCCCACTCGTTCTCGAAGACCGCGATACTCGAGGATTGTCGCGACATCGTTGCCGGCAGATTGCAGCTGCGCAGAGCCACTCTCGAATCGTGCCAGCGCAACGATCCGTGATGGATCGGGAACCGGCAGCTTGCGAAGAAACAACTTGTCGAGGATGCCGAGCACGGTGGCGTTCGCCGCGATCGCCACCGCGAGGGTAACCGTGACCACGATGGTGAATACGGGAGCTCGAGCCAGCGACCGCACTGCACGCCGAATATCCCGAAGTATCGTCTGCATACCTATCGCATCGGAGTGAGGATGCTGCGAAGATTACGCCGCAATGACTCGCTCGCCAGTCCTGGGCGACATCGGAAAAGATTCTGCAACGATCGCGTAAGACTCCGCCTTGGTATCGACGTCGGCAGCCGCGCATTCGATGGCAATCTCGGTCGGCTGATATTGGCCGGCCAGTTCTTCCAACTGCTGCCGGCATTGGGCAGAAGCGCCTAGAAATGCGGGTGGTGGAATCATTTCTGGCGGCTTCCCAGCATAGCGTTGCTGCCAACGCGCGCGTGCCAATGGCTCAGTCGGTCCACTTGCGCCCAAGCAGACGACGGCTACACTCGGCCGTGGAGCACTGTCAGAAGCAACGTATTCAGATCGGTAGCAATCAACCACTGCGATTCGCTCGTGTAGCGTGAACTGCGGCGTAAGATGGGGACTGAACGCAAGACCCGCCGAGAGCGCGGCCGCCAGTTTGGCCGACTCCAATGACATTGAGCACATCCACAAGCGCGGTCGACTTGGCGCGCGGCACGTCCATACCCCGGTTGGAGGAGGCTCGTCCACACCAGCTGCCAAGTAGCCGGAGAGTTCGCTGAACTTGTCGAAGTAGCTTCGGCAGTTTTCTTGACGTCGATCAAGCAATGCGGCATGCAACGTCGGATCTCGCTCAACACCGCTAATCGTGCCGAGGTCGACTCGACCCGGCGCCAGCAACTCCAGGAAGTGAAAGTCTTCCGCGAGTTTCAGCGGGCTATAGTAGGCGAGCTTCACACCGGCAGTCCCGACGCGAATTCGCCTTGTCATCGTTAACGCAGCGGCCGCCACGATGACCGGACTTCCACTCTGAAACCGAGAGCGGTGCTCGCTTGTCCAAAAACAGCCATACCCCAACTGGTCCAGTTGCGGAAGCAAGGGCGGCAGGAATCGGGGATTTTGAAGTTCGAACGCGGAGAGGCTGATCATAACGCCACCTCGTCGCTCGCAACCGCGTGAGCCTCCCCCGAAGGCGCTGGAGAATTGGTCCGGGCTCTGGTGATCGGAAGCGCGCCGCGGCGAGCTGCTTGGCCGCGATAGAGGCGATGGAGAAAATCGTATACGATCGATTCATGGCGACGTGGCTCCTCGGCGAACATACGATTCACATGCATGTGCAGGAGCGATTGCACGATATCGCCATACGTCGTAGTCAACGAATCGCTTTCGGCGAGCTGCGAAAGGCCGGCGACGGATGGCTTCGCCGACCGCCGGAAATGGTCGAACACTATCCTGTAGCCTTCATACTCGGATTCTTCCGCAAACAACGCGTTCATCAGAGCCTGCTGCTGCCTACGAAGCGCCGCCGCCAACTCCCGACGCCGAGTGCGCTTCAAAGGCGCCGTTGACGCATCCGCGTCGAATGCATTGGCTGCGAGTCGTTCGAGAAGGGCCAGTCGCGTGTCGGTGTCAGGAACCAAACTCTCGAGCAATCGGGACGCGCCCAGACACCCTATCACTATGCGGTGATCCGGATCGTGCAGACGATCCTCGGATAAGGCCAGCTGCAAAGCCTTCACGGTCGCCACGCTGTCCAGGCAGAACAGGCGTTCAGCATGTTGCATTGCCGCGACGCCGCCGTATCGACGGAGTTCTGGACGATACGTATCGAGCTGAAGCTCGGCGACGATACCCATCGTCAGAGCGTTGGTCAGCGGCGGAAGCAACGCTGCGAGCGCCAACTCTCTCAGGGCCTCCGGGTTTCCATTGAGCCGAACCCTCAGATGGGGTCGCGGGTCCGCATAGCGAATGAAGAACCACTGATCTATCACTCCCCGTGTAGTGAGGTCGCGCAGGAGTGGGGAGAGCACTTCGAGAAGAATCGTATCGGCGATTCGTGGCCCGGCGCCGATGCGCAAGTACAGCCAATCGCCGCCGACGAACACCGTGCGTTGCTCTTCGAAATCCGCATGGAAACGCAGCGGCCTCGTGTTTTGCGCGGGAGTTGTCCTGCGCAAGGGCAACAGGAATTCGTGCATGAATGAACCGGCTGGGCCGTGCACGGCAGCCAGTTCAGGCGCCGGAAAGGCCTCCGTGAGGGTGGTGTTCGGAGTTTCCCTGAGGAGCGACAACGTCGTGTCCGCCGCATCCGGATTTTCGAGATCGACCACCAGCTCATCGCCGCCAGTCATGACTGCGACGAATCGTGGCAACGCGAATCGAGCGCTCAGCGCGCGAATGGTGTTGTACGCGTGCACGTCTGGGGAAGGACCGGACTCGAGATCCGCCGCCGTCAACCGCCACCGCGCGAGCGCGAGCACAATGTCGCCAAACTCCACACGGGGTAGAAACGGCAAGGCCTCGAGGGCTCCCCATTGCCAGAGCAAGACGGTATCGAGGTGCTGCAGGCCTACGGCAAATAGAAATCGATAGACGGCGGGTAAGTCGGAGTGGTGTGCCTTGTGAGCGCAGGACAGGTGCGGACGGATCGCCGCATGGTGCCGCTTCGAGTACAGAACGACTCGTCGTCCTTGCACAGATACGAGCACATCATCGAGCGCGATCGTCTTATCGGCCGCTGCCTGACCAAACCCCATGCAGGCGATTTCATAATCACGCAGCTGAGGGCGCGCGATGATGTTGGCGAGTCGACCGCCGACCAGATGCACGATCTCGGCGTCTAGATAGTGCACCGTCGGATCGGCCTCGTGCGCGAGGGTGTGTCTCAGGAGACTAGTCAGCGTTGCGTCCCCACTCGCAAATCTACCGAGCGCGCAGGCAGCGTCCGGTCCACCGAGCTTCGCGGCGTAGAGCTGATGCTGGCCGTCGCCCGAACGAGCGAGCCGAACACTCATGAGCGCTGACGAAGGCAGGCGCTGCCCTCGGCTCGTCGATAAGGAATCGATGTCTGACTTGTCCAGCGTGATGCGCTGTTCGCCCGCGGCAATAGCAGCTGCGACCTTTGCCATCAGGATACGATCGCGCTGCGTGATAGCCTGCGATTCGGGTGCGCTTGGAGTTTGAGGACTTCCGCCTCCGCGAAACCCCGCGCCGATGTCCGGATCCAACGCGACCATGAGTGGGACGGACGCATCTCCAAATCGATCGGTAAAGGCCTGACAGAACGAATCAAGCTCCCTTCCCAACTCCGAATGGGGGGAATCCGGCGCTCCGAGGTTCGTACGGGCTAATATATCCGCGGCCAGTTCCGCTTTCCGAACGATGTCTACACCGAGACATATGTCGACGTCGAGTCGAAGCTGGACGTCGCATGCGTCGTGTGCGTCTGTAGTGAGGCCCGACGCACGCGCGAGAGATGTTACTGCACGCAACTCTGGAATGGCGTCTGGCAGAGGTTTATTTGACGCGCAATGAAGATGCTCCTGAATCGCCGCCAGACATCTCGTAACCGGAGCCTCGGATGCGATCCGATTTGCAACCTGCAGGAACTCGTGAAGCGGAGAATCTGCCACGTGCAAGTATGACAGTTCCGAGCAGATGATCTGTGAACGAACGATGTCGTCTACATAGAGCCGCGCATCGCCGTGATCGAACCCCGCTTCGACGAGCGTCCGTACGACATCATCGCGCGTACGTGCTTGACCGGGGCGAACCGCATCGAGCACGAGCTGCAGTGGCCGATCCAGAACGGCTGTGGATCTCAGGTATGTACTTCCGCCGTTCTCAGAGGCGGTTTCTACAAAGCGCAATTCGCGCCCGCACACGTAGGCGGTGGAATTGACAAAGAGAAGTGCCGCAGCTGCTGCTGCCGGGTCCTGCTCTAGGGCGTCGCGCGCTCTGGTCAGTGCCTCGCCGTCCAGTCGCGCGAAGACACGATGGTCGGGAGACTCGCGGATAGTCAGCCTGCTCAGATTTCCCGTGCTACCGACTGCAGTGCCGGCGAATAGGCCGAACGGTGTCGGTCGACTCGTCATTCGAAGCAGATAGCGAATGAACGACCGACGAACACGTGCAGGGAGTGCCCGATCGAGCTTCGAGGACTCGTCTATCGCCGCGGCAAGACTCGGAGATGCGATCTCGATCGCGGCCTGCACATCGGGTCGCGCCAGCATTTCCCTGAGCCAGTCGTCGCCATGATCGCTAATAGCTGCCTCGGCCCATTCGATCATCGCCGTAATCGGAAGCAAGGGAATCCGGGCGAGAAGGTAAGACTCAGCGCGGAAGACCGGGCTCGTATCAAGAGAACTCATCGCAAAGCCCTCCGGCGGTGGAATCCGGCAATCGGCGCGCGTGACTGCCTTCTGCGGTACGACATGCGCTTATCGGCAGTTCATCAGGAAGCAGCGATCCCAAGGCACGCTACACGTTGACCACGCGGAGAGAAGCGAGAGGCCGACGCCCGCAGAGCCCATAAGCACGCCGGGGCTCGGAACCATCTCGACGCCAGGCGGCCGCGGAAGTCGAAAATACATCCCACCAATACCGTCGTCGTGCACGGCGGTGCGAAACACCGGCGCATACCAGCGCTGCGCGGCTGCGCCGAAGGGACCCGTCGGCACCTGCTCATGGAATCGGGAAAAGATTCCGGCGATGCCGGACCAGCCATGACAGAGGCACGCATCGGACATCTCGCTAACCACAGGGTGAAGCCCCGCGGCGGACTCCATCGTCTGTGTCGCGATGTCCCCAAGCGATTGTCTGCTCAGCGCCCGTGCGGCCATCAGCATCATCGCGGCGACGCCCGGGTCGCCCCAACACCACGTCATTTCAGATCGTTCACCAAGCGGCCCGTCGAGATTCGCCAGTCTCGGGAACGTGCCCATCGAGCCGGGCGGAAGACGACTCGAAAGTAGGAAGGAAAGCGCGCCTTCAAACAGCTCCATCGCATCTGGCAACTGGGGCACTTCACTCACGATACGCGCAAGTACGCCAATAACGCCTGCGAGGCCATGCGCAACACCAAGTGGAAACGTCCCCTCGGGGTACGTCTCGCGAGCATAGTCAGGAAGGCCGTCGCGGCGGACTTGCCAGACGATGCCTCTCGGCGTCACTAGAGCAGATGCCCTGAGACGTTTAACGCATTCATGCAAGAGCGAAACGGCGGTCGGCCTAGGCATTCGATCGAGCGCGTAGACAGCAATCCCAGCGACGCCGTCAAGCAGATCAAAAGGCAGCCATGCAGCATCGCCGCCCAAATACTCGAGGAGAACTTCGTCAACCTGCGCGCATGGGTCGCTCGAAGACTGTTGGTCGCGGGACAGAAGTCCCGATTCGCGGACCGCATGCGTAAGCCACGCGACACCGGTGAATCCGCTGAAGAGGCCCATGCCCATTTCAGCGTCAGCCAGTCCCTCGATCGCCCGTCGGAGGGCACGCTCCGCAGCTGTGCGATACTGCTCGTCTTCGAACGCCGCGGCAGCATTCCAGAGAAAAAGGCTGACTCCGGCTAGGCCTCCCGCGAGCTGCGGCCCGACTGCAATAGCGAGCGACTGGTGCTCCGTACTGCTGCCCATCATCACTACAAGGTCGTCGGCGATTCGCCGCGCTGCGGCATGCCACTCGTCGGCGACGGCGCCGGCGACGGCTGAACGCTGTGGAATCACCGAACCCGCGCCCATAAACGGCGAACGACTGACTGATGTCCGCTTCGCGTTGCCGACCGGTGCGTCATCAGATCAACAGTATGGGCACTCGCTACAGCACTGGCACCATCCAGTGGCGCCTATGCACGTGAAGGTACTGCAGGTGGTGAATTCGCTGTCAAAGGCTTCTCCCTGCGAACGTTCGCCTTTCGAGCCGACCGCCGAATGCCGGCGAATCGTTGCCTTGTTCAGGCGCAGCGCGGGTAACTCTGAATGTGCCGTTTGCATGAGCATGGCTCCTGTTTGTGAGAGTTCGTGAAGAGTCTTACGATGGCCGGTCGGCGCCGCAGCACGACGAGCTTCGTCCGGTGGAAATGTGACGCCGTGGACCGCGAGCCGTCAACAGTCTGTGCTTGTTTAAGAATCCTTAATCACGCCTCCAAGCTGCGGAGCACATCGCGGCTCTTGCGCGTCGTCTCAGCGTGCGGCAGACTGTCGTCATGGCGACGTGGTTCTCCCCGCGCACGTGCGAGCTCGTGAACGGCTACGAATGCGACGTCGCTGATGCTGTACGTTAGGAACCCCGCCGTCGTCGGTATCGCGCGGCGCGATGCATATCACGTGATCCAGCCGCGACACCCTGTCTTTACTCTTCGACCCACGGACGTCGATGCGATTTCTCGGCTGATGGCGATTGCCTGCCAACCGATATCGGCAGCAACAATTGACGACATCTGCGGCAGAGCCACGAGGGCTGATCTCGAGAACGCGGGCGTCCTGTTGCGTTCCGACGCCGCCGAGGCGTCGCCCTCAAGCGCCGCCGGTGCGACGGCTGATCGCCCATGTCAGCACCTGGTACTCGGCCTTACAGGTGCTATCGCGACCGCGCAAGTCGCGCCCTACACATTGGATCTTTTCCGCAAGTTTGCTCAGCGGATCGACGTCATCCTGACTTCTGGGGCTCGGCGAATCGTGCGACCGCAGTTCTTCAATTTCGTCGGGATCACGGCGTGGACCGACCCCTTCGAGGCTCATGGCCGCTGTGCGGTGCCACACATTCATCTGGCGGAGACAGCGACTCTCATTGCGGTAGTTCCCGCGTCGGCCGGCACTTTACATCGACTCGCAACCGGCGCCTGTTCCGACCTGTTGTCGTTAACGATTACGGCCACAAGGGCACCCGTTGTGTTGTTTCCTGCCATGAACGCAGCCATGTGGGATAGTCCGCCGGTGCGCCGCAACATCAGTCAGTTAAGGCAGGACGGATTCTTCGTCGTGGAGCCCACTATAGGAATCGAGGTTGCGAATGCGACTCCAGGATATGGCAGCATGGGCGTTGGGCCGCTCGGGCCGTTGAGTGTGCTGCGAGAGGTGCTCGCCTTGGTCAACACTGGACCCTGAGCCTCCATGCATCCGACGAAAGTATTCTCTCGCGCGCGCGCGCTACTTGTCATAGGAACGATTGGTGTTCTGGGTTGCGGCCGGGCAGCTCCCCGCTTCCCTATGCCCACGGTAACCAGCTCCGACATCACGCCGGCCGACTTGCGTCATCGTCTTCTCCGCATCGCGCACGACTCGATGCTGGGTCGAGCGAGCGGGAGCGAGGGCAATTACAAGACCGCGCAGTACATCGCCGCGGAGTTCAAGCGACTCGGACTCGAGCCTGCGGGCGATAGCGGCAGCTATTTCCAGACGGTTCCCTTCTGGAGTGTTGCTGTCGATCCGCGATCCTGGCTCGAGGTCAGGGGCGAGCGCCTGGTCGCCTTTCGCGATTTCCTTCCACTGAACGGCGCTGCACCTCCGATCACGCTTACGAATGCAGCCGTGATTTTCGGAGGCTCTGTTGCTGATACGACTCGAGTCATCGGCGCCAGCGAAGTTGCCGGAAAGCTCGTCGTGCTCGACGTTCCTCCGGGCGCGAATCCGCGGCCGCTGGGCAACGCGCGCTGGCGCGGCGCGGTGGGAATTGCGGTTGTGTATTTGGAGCAGTTCGGGTCCGACAATCTCGCGCGGTTGCGCGAGGGACAACGGGTGCCTGATACATCACGCCTGTCGCGGGCGACCCCCGTGCTGCTGGTGAGTCGGCATGCGGCCACACTCATGCTGGGTGCCGATCCGTCGACAGTATCACCGAGCGCCCTTGGCAGCGCCGTCACCGGGAGATTCGACTTCGAGCGGACTTCGCTGCCGTATCCGGCGCGTAACGTCGTCGCGGTGCTCCCCGGAAGCGATCCTTCGCTGCGGGGCCAGTATGTGGCCCTCTCCGCGCACAACGATCACCTCGGCTTTGACCAATCGCCGGCGGATCATGATTCATTGCGCGCCTTCAACCGCGTCATGCGACCCTTCGGCACGGAGTCGCCTCGGCGCACGCCGACCGCTGAGGATCTGATGCGGATCCGGCGGATTCTCGATAGTCTGCGCTCCGTCAATCCGCCACGACTAGACTCGATCCGCAACGGGGCCGACGACGACGGCTCTGGTACGGTAGCGGTTCTAGAGATCGCTGAGAAGCTCGCAAGCGGACCGCGGCCGCGCCGATCAGTGCTGTTTGTGAGTCACACTGGCGAAGAGGACGGGCTCCTTGGATCGCGCTGGTTCACGAGCCACGCCACCGTGCCGATAGACTCGATCGTCGCGGAGATCGACGAGGACATGATCGGGCGCGACAGGGCTGATGATTCTCTGCGCGCAGGCCGCACCGTAGCTCTCGAGGTGATCGGCTCGAGGCGTCTCTCACGTGAGTTTGGTGACTCGCTCGAAGCGGCAAACGCTCGGCAGCCGCTGCCCTTCGTGTTCGACTATTCGTATGACGCCCCCGGGCACCCGCAGCAGCATTACTGCCCGGCCGATCACTACAGCTACCCG
>Ga0081539_10003545_pt1 | contig 18964 bp, 17 predicted proteins | sample TabmetS4T2R2_FD_71023 | JGI IMG/M metagenome (GOLD analysis project Ga0081539, IMG submission 71023) | Tabebuia heterophylla rhizosphere microbial communities from the University of Puerto Rico - S4T2R2 | ecosystem: Host-associated > Plants > Roots > Rhizosphere ...
CGCGATTCAAGCGTTGAGAGAGCTGTTTGCGCGCGTTCGAGTCCGGCGGATAATGCCGCGATTAATTTTCGTTGTTCATCGAGCAATGCAGCGTTCTTCCTGATATTTTCCATTACGATTTCCTGCGCGGCGCGGGCAGAGGTCAGTTGCCTGAGAGCGGACTCCAGTTCGGCCAGCTTTGTCTTCCGTACAACTTCCTCGCTGAGTTCTGCATTAATTTCCCTGATCCGCCCATCAATTTCATCCACTTCGCGTTCGATAGCTTTTCGTCTATCAGCAGTGCGATTCTTATACTGCTCCCAGATTTCGAGTCCAAGGATATTCCCCAATACATCCTTGCGTCTGCCGGCATTTTGTTGGGTGAATTGATCTGCCTTTCCCTGCAAAAAGAAGGATGCATTTACAAATGTATCATAATCGAGTCGCAGAATTTGTTCGATGCGTGTCTCGGTATCGCGGGTGGTTTTTTCGGTGAGCGTTTTCCATGAATCCGTGTTTTGGACCTGGAATTCAAGCATGGTGCTCTTATTGCGCGGCAGCGTACGCTGCACACGATAGACATTTTGCTCATGCTTGAAGGTGAAGACCACTTCTGCCGCTTTTACATCAGGGTGCAGATTGATCACATCATTACTCTTGCCGCGCGCCTCGCCGAACAGAGACCATGTAATCGCGTCCAGCAACGATGATTTGCCGGCGCCATTATGTCCTGAGATACATGCCACATCGAATGTATTGAAGTCAAGCTCTACTGGATCACGATATGACAGGAAACCTGTAATACGGAGATGAATAGGTATCATAGCGTAGCGTTATCCCATGGATAACGCAGTGTATTTCATAAATAATGATAGATTATAATCTAACCATCATGTTGGAAACCTCTGATGCGCGCGCGCGTCGCCGTCTTGCATTGATCGCCATCACACTTGCTACAATTCCATGCTACTGTCTGGGATTTATCGCAATTGCGCTCGCACCGAGTCCAAGTGATTTGACCCCCACCATTACAGAAACAAGCACTATATCTCCAACCCCGACCCTCAGCCTGACTCCGTTGATCTTAACCGGCACTGCCACCAATACGCCGACTTCTACCGCCACCTTCACAACTACTCCCACTCCTACAACCAGCGGCACCCCGACCTCTTCCTTGACGCCTACCAATACGTTATCGTTGACACCTTCTTTTACTCCGTCACTAACGTTTACTCCCTCAGTCACGTTTACGCCTTCGGTGACGCTCACGCCCTCGATTACCATCACACCATCGATTACACCTTTCCCATCAGTAACACCCTAACATGACAGATATCCTTCCTTTTCTAAAGTCGCTGATCTCTGCTTCAGGGCTTTCCGGTTTCGAAGCGCCAGTGGCGAGTCTGATCGAGGACAAATGGCGACCTCTTGTGGATGAAATTAGAGTCAGCCGCGTCGGTTCTTTGCATGGACTAAAGAAAGGTACGCGGAGTGAACCAGGCACAAAATCAGAAAAGGAATCGCGCCCCTCTGTCATGATTGCAGCTCATATGGATGCCATTGGCCTGATGGTGACCAAAATCACCGATGGATTCCTACACATTACAAATGTTGGCGGTGTTGATGTACGTGTTCTGCCCGGCGCGCAAGTGACTGTCCATGCGAGCAGTGGGGATGAATTGCCTGCGGTCATCGCCATGCCATCCGCCAAGTTATTGCCTGAATCTATTGGGGATGGCGTGCTCAACATCAATTACCTTTTGGTGGATACAGGTCTAACTCCGCGTGAGGTAAACAGGAAAGTCCGCGTGGGAGATGTAGTGTCATTTGCAAATGAGCCTATGGAACTGGCAGGCGATTTGATCTCAGGACATACACTCGATAACCGTGCCTCCGTCGCCGCGCTGACAGTTTGCCTGGAGGAGCTGCAGAGCAAGCCTCATCTTTGGGATGTGTGGGCAGTAGCGACTGTGCAGGAGGAAGTCAGTTATCTGGGTGCCTATGGTTCAGCATTCGAGTTACGCCCACAGGTTGCGATCGCAGTCGATGCAACCTTTGCAAAAGGACCTGGCGCAAATGGATGGCAAACGTTTGCGCTTGGGAAAGGTGTGGGGTTGTGTATGGGTCCCAACATGCATCCATTCCTGCATAAGAAACTTAAGGAGCTCGCGGAAAGGCTTGAGATTCCCTGGTTTTTGGATGTGACTCCTGCTAACTCGGGAACGGATGCTTATCCTATGCAAATAACTGCTGAAGGCATCCCAACTGCATTGGTGGAATTTCCAATCCGCTATATGCATACGCCTGTGGAATCGGTCTCTGTGAAAGATATTCAACGCGCAGGGCGTTTGCTTGCCGAATTCATCGCTTCGCTTGAGTTGGATTTCGTTGAAACTATTGTATGGGAATAATACACCAAACCTGACATGTCTTATTTTAAGCATTACCTTCCTCAACCTATGTGTGGACAATGGTCGTCAGGGATAATAGTTTCGCGAAGACATGTCAGGTTTTCTTATTAAGATATTATGCCAACATTCGGAAACGCACAACTCAGACTGCTCGAAAAGCTCTGCAATGTTATTGCCGTTTCTGGCGATGAGGGTGAGGTTCGCAAGATCGTTCTTGAGGAGATCAAACCCTACGCTGAAGAGGTGAAAGTGGACGCCTTGGGCAACGTGTTGGCGACCCGGCGCGGGCGATCGCGAAGTGGGAAACGGATGCGTGTCATGCTGGACGCGCACATGGATGAGGTCGGGTTTATGATCGTTGCAGATGACGGCGATGGAATTTACCGCTTTGAAACGGTCGGTGGTGTAGATGTGCGCTATCTGGTTGGAAAGCAAGTGTTTGTCGGCAAAGAAAGAACGCCAGGTGTGATAGGTGGTAAGCCGATCCACTTAATGGATACAAATGAACGTACCCGGAAAGTTCCGTTGGATAGCCTTCGCATCGATCTGGGTCTTACGGGCAAAGCCAAAGTCAGTGATCGTGCTGGCTTTGCAACCAGGTTTCGCCGCACAGGTCCTTCGATTCTTTCAAAATCTATTGATAATCGAATGGGTGTTGCGACTGTAATTGAACTGCTGAAGCATGCTCCATTGAATATTGATCTGTATGCCGCGTTCACAGTTCAGGAGGAGATTGGTTTGCGCGGTGCCAAAGTTGCTGCGCAATACTTCAACCCCGATCTCGCAATTGCAGTTGATTCGACTCCTGCAAATGACCTGCCTGTCTTTGAAGGGGGCGAGAACGTGAGCTACAACACGAAACTTGGGCTCGGTCCAGCGATTTACATTGCAGACGGTTCGACCCTGCACGACCCGCGGCTTATCCGCTTTTTGCAGGAGACTGCAGAAGCGGAAAAGATACCATATCAATTCCGCCAGCCCGGGGGCGGTGGCACGGACTCAGGCGCGATCCAGAGTTCATTGGCTGGAATTCCAACCGTCTCGGTTTCCGTGCCTCATCGTTATACACATGCACCAATCAGTATCGCTCGCGTGGACGATTGGAAGAATACTTTGAATTTGCTACATGCTGCACTAAAGCGAATGACTCCTCAGCTGATCTCAAAACGTTAATAAATTATTTCATGTAAACTTGTTTACTTATCTACTTTTTACAAAGGTAACTCATGCATGGATTGATTGCTCTTGTTGGTTCTGGTGAATATCTGCCCGTGATGGAAGAGGTTGATCGCTATTTGCTGGCAAGCCTGAACGTCAAAACTCCACAGGTCGTTTGCATTCCTACAGCTGCCGGGCAGGAGGGAGACGAAAGTGTCAATCGCTGGTCGCGTATGGGTCTCGATCATTTTCAAAGGCTCGGTGCCAATGTTCAGGCCCTACGAATCATAGATAAAACCTCTGCAAATGATGCGCAGTATGAATCGATGCTTGAGAATGCAGATCTTATTTACTTTTCAGGCGGGAATCCACAATATCTTTTTGAGACGATGCAGGGCTCACGTGCCTGGGCGGCTATGCAAAAAGCCTGGACTAGCGGTGCAGTCTACGCGGGATGTTCGGCCGGCGCAATGATTCTTTCGAAGCGGATTCCAAGTTTTCGTCTCGCGGGTACACTGGAGGGATTTGGCATTGTGCCTGCAAAATTTATTATCCCTCACTTCGACGCCATTCCAGGAATCTGGAAGCCGCTTGTGTTTGCGCTTAAAGGTCAACTCAAAAAGGGGGAGCGGATGATCGGCGTGGATGAGAACACTGCGCTTGTAGGTCAACTTGGCGGCGAATGGAAAGTGATGGGAAAATCTAAAGTACATATTTTCTCGAATAAAGAACAACGCAGTTATGAAAATGGACAAACCTTATCTTTGGAATAATTCTTTGACCCACGGGACTCTTCATGAAAAATCTTCTCAAACAACTCACTGAAACATTTGGCCCCTCAGGCTATGAAGAGAACGTGCGAAAACTTGTACAGGCGGAGGTCAAACCATTCGCTGACGAAATCAAAGTTGATGCGCTTGGTAATCTTATTGTCCGTAAATATCCCAGCAGCCAGACAAAAGAGATGAAGAAAATCATGGTCGCCGCCCATATGGATGAGATCGGCTTAATCGTCAGCCACATTGATGAGAATGGGTTTGTGCGCTTTTCATCCATTGGAACCGTATTTGGCAGATATATTTTGGGTAGTCGTGTTCGCTTTTTGAATGGGGCACAAGGCGTGATCGGATATGATCGTTTTGAAAAGATCCACGAAATGCCGCCTCTGGAAAAGATCTACATTGATGTCGGCGCCTCAAGTAACAAAGAGTGCCCGGTAAAAGTCGGAGATATTGCCGCATTCGACCGCCCATTCATTGAAATGGGAAACCGCCTTGTCGCGAAATCAATGGATGATCGTGTAGGAGTTTTGGTTGCTATAGAAGCATTACGTGCACTCAAATCCACACCGCATGATCTTTATTTTGTATTCACCACACAGGAGGAAGTCGGTGTTCGGGGAGCAAGCACGGCCGCCTATGGAGTCGATCCGGAAGTAGGAATTGCCATCGATGTAGCACCCACAGGAGATACGCCCAATGGTTTGAAAATGGAATTGGCGCTTGGGAAAGGTCCCACCATCAAAATCCAGGATGTGGGTATGATATCTGACCCGCGCGTTGTACGATGGATGATCCGTGCGGCCGAGAAAAGCAAGATCCCGTATCAACGCGAAGTCTTGCTAATTGGCAGCACTGATGCTCGCGCCATCCAGGTTACACGTGCAGGCATACCTTCAGGCTGTATCTCGATACCCACTCGCTATGTTCATTCGCCATCAGAAATGGTGGATTATTCTGACGTGCAGAACTCGGTCAAATTATTGACCGCTGTGCTCAGCACAAAGATTGATCTGGGATAATGTCGCGCGTATTACGATTTATCGTTCATATTGCGTTGCTATTGAGTACGGGATGTGCATCCATTGAACAGTTTCTCGCGCAGCGTACACCCCTTGCTCAACCGCAGATAAGCCCTACGCCTGTTCCCGTTACATCCACGCCTGCAGAAACCCCGGTATCAGATGCTACACAAACAGTTCTACCTGCCAGTCGGGCACGGATACTGCGCGTATGGTTACCGCCTCAATTTGATCCAAGTGCTACAACGGTCGCGGCAAATATTCTCAGTAAGAGGTTTGATGATTTTGAAGCGGATCATCCTGGGCTTAAGTTGGAAATTCGCATCAAGGCTGATGAAGATGAAATGGGCCTCGTCAACGCTTTATCTGTGACCCGTGTGGCTGCGCCTTCTGTCTTACCGGATCTGGTCGCCCTCTCGCGCCCTGCGCTGGAATCCGCGGCATTGAAGAGACTCCTGCATCCGATCGATGGTCTCTCTACTTTATTGGATGACCGCAACTGGTATCGTTATGCCCGTGAACTAGGCTATGTACAAAATATTGCCTATGGGCTGCCATTTGCAGGAGATGTTTTGGTCCTGGTATATCGCTCAGAAGTGGAAAGGATAAACACTTGGAATGATATTTTAGCAAGTGAAAACCCGCTGGTGTTTGCCGCGGGAGATCCAAAGGCGCTGGCTGGTTTAGCCTTATATGTTTCTGCAGGCGGAGAATTGTTGGACGCTCAGGGACGACCTACGCTCAATCAGGATGTTTTGACACGCGTACTGACCATGATTTCAGATGGCGTCATTGCAGGCGTTTTTTCCCCTTCGTTAGGAAACGTGGTTACAGATGAGCAGGTATTGCAAGCCTATCTGGGTGAGCGCGCCAATATGGCGATTTTCTGGGTGTCGAATTATCGTGCTCCGCAGGGTCAATTCACTTTACCACTGCCAGGTCTTGATGAGACGTCTCTTTCTTTTGGAACGGGCTGGGTATGGGCACTAGCTGAGTCGAATCCAGAAAACCAGCAATTGGCTATTGAACTTGCGGATTATCTTGTTGAAGATGATTTTCTGAGTGATTGGACGCGTGAATCAGGATATCTTCCAACCCGTCCTTCCCGTGCGGATGCTGAAAACGCTACAACGACTGCGATTCTTGAGTCTGCGCAGCTTATTCCCTCGAATGATGTTTTATCCGTATTAGGACCTCTTATGCAGGATGCAGTAGTTCGCGCATTAAATGGGGAAAAGCCCGAGGTTGTCGCAGAAAGCATCATTCAACAATTGCCATGATGGCGAGGAGCCTGATCGATCTTGTATGAAATTATACCCAAGCCCACAACATCCAAAAGCCTATCATTGCCAGACCAATCAGAAATCTGGCAGCAAATGCCCAGCCCCAGCCTACCATATAGGCTTTTGTAGATGCAATTGCTTCGTCATGATTTTTCAATCTTCTGAGCTCTGCCAAGAATAACACCACAGGTGCAGCAGCCAGACCAATCAGCGGTGTAAAGAAGAGGCTGGCGATGAGACTTGCTGCGAAAGCAAAAATGATCGAACTCCAGGGGACAAAACGATCGCGCATTTTACGGGCGATGATTAGATTATCTACCACATTGCCAACCACCATCAATACTGTAACGAGACCGAACAGGAACCAATCCCAACGTGTCATTCTGCCGGCCGCGTTTTGTAGAAGGGCATAAACAAACGTGGCAAGCCACATCACCGTCAGCCCAGGGAAGATAGGCATGATCAAGCCCACCAAACCAATGATCAGCGCGGCGAGCGTCAACACATCAACGAGCGCAATCCAGGCAGATTGAAGAAAATCGGGAGGCATATCTACAACGATTATATAGCATAACCCTGCGAAGGCGCGCCTTCACAAGGTTATTTCATTAACGTCTGATCACATCCACTCCGCCCATCCATGGACGAAGTACTTCTGGTACTGCGATGGAACCATCAGCTTGTTGATACTGCTCCATAACGGCGATCAACGTGCGGGGGAGTCCGAGCCCCGATCCGTTCAAAGTATGGAGGAAGCGAGCTTTGCCTCCATCCGCGGGACGATATTTTATATTCGCACGTCGTGCCTGAAAGTCGCGCACATTCGAGACCGATGAAACTTCAAGCCATTCATTGCAGCCGGGCGCCCATACTTCGATATCATATGTGATGGCTGAACCAAATCCGAGGTCGCCCGTGCATAACTGTTTCACTCGATACGTAAAACCAAGTGCGGCACAAGTTGCCTCTGCATCTTCGCGCATCTTTTCGAGCAAGGCGTCCGATTCTTCGGGCTTGGCATACATATACATCTCAACCTTATCGAATTGATGTCCACGCTTGATCCCGCGCACGTCGCGACCCGCGCTCATTTTCTCGCGCCGGAAACAGGGAGTGTATCCGGTGTAAAGCAACGGAAGTGCAGCTTCATCAAGGATTTCCTGCATGTGCAAGCCAGTGAGAGGCACTTCAGCAGTCGGTACGAAATACAACTCTTCTTCATGATCCTTGTAGAGATTATCGGCAAACTTCGGCAATTGTCCCGCACCGAAGACGGTGTCGTACTTCACCACGAAGGGAAGATACTTTTCCGTGTAGCCTTGCCGAATGTGCAGGTCGAGCATAAAGGCGATCAGCGCCCGTTGCAATCGCGCGCCCGCGCCACTTAGCACGTAGAAACGCGAGCCGGTTATCTTGGCGCCGCGTTCAAAGTCCAGGATGCCGAGCGCGGGGCCGAGGTCCCAATGCGCCTTTGGCTCAAAGTCGAATTCAGGGAGTTGCCCTACTGTGCGCAGTACAACGTTCTCTTCTTCTGATGCGCCGATCGGCGTACGTTCATCCGGGATGTTGGGCAGCGCGGCGACGAGGGAGTTTAACTCAGCCTCAGCCTCTGCTACTTCTTTATCGAGCGCGCTGATCCGATCGCCCACTTCGCGCATCGCGGCGATTTTCTTTTCACGCTCCGCGGCATCTTTCATCTTTCCAATTTCTTTAGATACTGCATTACGTTCAGCCTTTAACTTCTCCACTTCAGTGAGGTATTGACGGCGCTTTTCATCCAGCCTCAGAATCTCATCGACCGTAGAGTTGTCCATCTGACGGTTCTTGAGCGCAGTGCGGACAAGATCAGTCTGTTCGCGGATAAGGTTTAGATCTAGCATGGTTGCACCTCCATGTGCACCTGGAGCTTGCTCCAGAAAAAAGAATACGCCCCGGTCCATTTGCAGGACGAGGGGGCGTCTCGTGGTGCCACCTGCTTTTGCCCCCACCGCTCCTTCGGAGCACCTCCCCCATCCCGCGAAGCGCGGGATGAGGGAGGCTGGGAGGGGGCCTCAGACGTACACTATAACGGGTGTATCCCGTCTCTCTTACGACTGCTCTGCTCTTTGCGCGTCCCTGCGAGAGCAACTTCGGAGAAGTGGATTTCACTGCCTGCCCGACCGTCTCACACTAACCGACGGCTCTCTGAGTGGTTGAACAGTTACTTGTCTTCTCGCTGTTTTGTTGAGCGTGATTATACACTTCTGCAGAAGCATGTCAAGCAGTGCAATTCCTATATAATTGAAACAACCCAAATTTTTTGGAGAAACCATGTTGCAGAAAATGCGCGAGTATCACAAATTTGAGTCCAGCGATTTGCGTATTGTTCGCAAGCGAACGGAAGATGGTATTGAAAGTCAATTGCTGGTCATACAAACGCCTTTTGGTTACCGGCGCGTTGCGGAATTGTTTCGCCCAACAGAGGATGGTTCATTTGCGGCAATCTTATACTCTCATTGGTATGAGCCAGGGTCACCAGATTCGAATCGCAGTCAGTTTGTAGAAGAAGCAAAAGAATTGACACACGCTGGGGCTGTGTGCCTTTTGATAGAGACCTTGTGGTCTGATCCTGATTTCTTCCTCAAGCGCACACAGGAGGAAGATGCCCAAAATTCAGTCGAAGAAGTCGTGAACACTCGCCGCGCGATTGATTTGCTACTGTCTCAGCCAGGTATCGACTCTAAACGTTTTGCCTATGTAGGACATGACTTCGGCGGGATGTATGGTGTGCTCGCTGGAAGCCTGGACCAGCGTCCTACACATTATGTGGTTATGGCCGCCACGCCGCACTTCCCGGACTGGTATTTGTATGCCCCTAAACTGGAGGGCGAAGCGCGGGAAGCATTTATCCGTCAAATGTCCGATATTGACCCGATCACTCATATCCCAAATCTTTCGCCTGCTGAAGTATTCCTCCAGTTTGGAACGGACGATCCGCATGTACCGAAAGAACGCGCACAGGAATTTTTTGCTGCGGCGCGTGATCCAAAAGAGACGAAATGGTACGAATCAGGCCATGGCCTTAATCAAGAAGCTACCGTCGACCGTAAGGCCTGGTTGAAAGAAAAGCTGAAACTGAACCTGTGAATAAACTGGCGCCGTACGGCGCTTTTTGTTTTTTACATGGTGCCGCTTGCATATTAGACATGTACATTTCGTTTTGAACTTTAAATTTTATTCTGCAAATCGTTGTACATAAAACAAGCAGTAACTGGGGAATTTCCCCTAATCCCATCTATTCCAAATGTGGTATATTTTACAAAGGAGTGAAAACATGAACGAACGCATCTTGATCATCGAAGACGACCAGCAAATTTTAAAACTTCTTCAACGAGGACTTGCCTATGAAGGTTACACGGTAGATACAGCCACCGATGGACGCATGGGTTTGATCCTCGCGCGTGATCACACGCCCGATCTTGTCATCCTGGATTGGATGTTGCCGGGCATGGATGGCCTGGAGGTCTGTCATCGTTTGCGAACAGGTGGTTCGATTCCCATTCTGATGTTGACCGCGAAAGATACAGTCCAAGATCGAATTCAGGGCTTGGATGCCGGCGCGGATGACTACATGATCAAACCGTTCAACCTGGATGAGTTACTGGCGCGCGTCCGCGCGTTGTTGCGACGTACACAACCTGAACGTGTTCCCGTTTTGAAATTTGCAGATCTCACACTCGATACGGGGTCGCGACAGGCGTCACGCGGCAATCGATCCATCTCGTTGACAGCGAAGGAATATGAATTGCTCGAGTTGTTCCTTCGGCATCCGAAACAGGTGCTGACGCGTGAAGTGATTTTTGATCGCGTCTGGGGCTACGATTTTGGCGGCGAAAGCAATGTGCTTGAAGTATATATTCGTTACTTAAGGCAGAAGCTGGAAGGGGAAGGGGAAAATCGCTTGATCCACACCGTGCGCGGGGTGGGGTATGTGATGAGGGAGAATCCATAATCACAATCATCAACACGTACATGAATCGCTTGGCAAATCATGCAGATGGCATAAATCATCAATCTCAAATCATAAATTGAAGTGAATGTCCTTTCGCCTGCGTCTCACTTTGTTATATGCAACGCTTATGGGGGCAATCCTTCTGGTGATGGGTGGGGCTGTTATCATGATTGTGAGAATCCTTCTGCTGAATGGCATAGATGAGAAGCTCGAATCTGTGCAGGCAGCCATTATCGAAAATATCACGGTCAATCCACTTGGTAGAGTGGAAGTTGATTATGAGGCTGCCGGGTTAACTTCAGATATTTTTGTTCAGGTTTGGGGGGTAGATGGGAAATTACACTCGAGCTTCGGACAGTTCGACGGTTTCGAGAACAGGGCACTTGATCCAAACTCCCTACGAATTGTTCATCCAATTTATCGTGATTTGAAGGGAGATGGATGGCATATCCGCGTCCTGAGTATTCCCTTAAAACAGGCTGAGCCTATCATTGGGATCCTGCAAATTGCCTCGAGTCTGGAGGTCGTGGATAATACGCGATCAGATTTACTGGATGTACTGGCTATTATCTGGATTGGCGCGGTTCTCTTTTCAGGCGCCCTTGTTTGGCTGACTCTGGGACAGACTCTTAAGCCCCTTGGGGCTATCACTGAAACAGCCGAACAGATCAACCGCGCGGACGATCTTTCGCGGCGCATCCCTTATAACGGAACCGACCATGATGAAATTGGCAATCTGGTGGGTTCATTTAATCAAACGCTGGAAAGGTTGGAGGCATTATTTACATCTCAACAACGTCTGTTGGCAGATGTCAGTCATGAATTGCGCACGCCGCTGACGGTGATCAAGGGCAATGTAGATTTGATGCGTCGGATGAAGAGTCTGGATGAGGAGTCGTTGACCAGCATCGATCAGGAAGCGGGGCGTTTGACCAGGCTTGTCGGTGGTTTGCTTTTGCTGGCACAAGCGGAATCTGGTAAGTTGGCCCTCGCTATGAATAAGGTCGAGCTGGATTTGCTTCTCACTGAAGTGTTTCAAGAGATGAGTATTCTTGCAGGCAATAAAGTGCGTGTGCACTTGAATGAAATTGATCAGGTCTATGTCAATGGCGACCGGGACCGGCTCAAGCAAGTGCTGATCAATCTGGTAGCGAACGCGATTCAATATACGCCGCCAGGTGGAGATATATTCTTGAGCCTTGAGAAGATCAAAGACCAGGCACGCATCATTTGTCGGGACACGGGACCTGGCATTGCACCCGAAGATCTGCCTCACATCTTTGAGAGATTCTATCGCGCAGAAAAGTCGCGGACGCGCGGAAAGACCACCAGCTTTGGCCTGGGTCTTTCGATCGCGAATTGGATTGTAGAGCGTCACGGGGGGAGAATTGAAGTGAACTCAAAAGAGGGGAAAGGGACCACCTTCGCAATTTGGCTACCGTTATGGTCCTGATAGGCAGATCCTGATTATTCTTCTACTCGGAAATGCCTAATCTTCGGTTTGCTTGCCGGCACAGGCCAGCCCCATACTTTCGATACCATTCTCCTAACATCACACTTGAGGTAGCACCGCTGCGCGCGTCTTCATAAATCGGCGCGCCATATAAGACGTACCGCTTTGTCTCCGCAGGCCATGCCCATTCGCTGCGTGAGATTACACCAACGCCGCCGTTATAACCGGCGAGTGCAAGCCTGGGATTTCCACCTGCCTTTTCAAGCGAACGCGATAGATAGTTCAATGCGCGTAGAGCGTTGGTTTCTGGGTTATATCCATTTTCGCCTCTGTGAAAATGGAAAGGCATCACTTGGAACAATCCTATTGCCCCTGAGCGGGAAAGTGCTTGTGGATCACCACAGGATTCAATTTGCATAACAACCGCGGCAAGGTTTGGATCCACCGAGGCGGCGTTTGCCCATCGAACGATATCCTTTGCCCAATATTGAATTTCTGGAGTGAAGATCGACGAGAGTCCACTTGAAGATGCCGAATTATTTATGGAGAAATTCCACAATTGAGTGGTTACTTCTACAGTTGCTGGACCTTGAGGAGGCGAGACAAGATTACTTCCTGAAGAGATCGGAGTCTGAATCGTTGCATTATTGACAAGAACGGCGGATGTTGAAATCGGTGCGTGCAAGGCAAGCATGGTCAAAAAGCCTACGATCACAAAGACCGCAAGCACTGGAAGTATATAAAAAGACAAACAGCCGCTGCCAGTTTCATAGGTCGCGGCTGTTTGCCAGTCGTCCTGATTTTGGAAGCGAGCACGGGGCATTTTGGGTTCCTCTATTCTGATTAAGGGACCCGAGCTCGAAAAGAGTTCGGTTTGATTCGAATGTATCGCCGGTTAATAAACACCGACAAATTGAAAATTAAGCGTCGTACGGACGGTCTCCATTTTGTGCACTGTTAGAGACAGGATGATAGGTAGGTTCCGGGCGCGTGAACGATGTTTGTTGCATGTTCGTTTTTGGCGCAGGGCGAAATGTATTCTGACTCTGAGTGTATATTGGCCTGTTCAGGCTTGATGCCGAGCGCAGAATGGGTTGATTAGAAACAGGTCGGTAGGTCTGCTGCTGAACCGAGCGAGGTTGACTGCTGTAGGAACGGCGCTGATCAGTTGTAAAGAGACGATCACCCGCGAGAGAGAACGTCCCAATGATCAATACTCTGATCAACAGGATCATTGCCGCGACAAAAATGGGCACGACCTTGGTCATTGTTGCCGCACTAATCACCGTGCCACCACCTGCACTTGTATGGTTCACGATAGCAACAGAGACTCCCCACCAAGTGAGGATGGCATTGAATGCTGCTGCTAAAAGCCATGCGCCGAAGAGATAATAGACTTCCTTTGGCTCGTCAGCTCCCTGTTCGGGTGTAAAGATGCGGGCGATGCCAGCGAAGTCGATGCCACAGAAGGCGATTGCCAGGATCGTTGCCCAACGGAAACTTCCAAATGACAGATTGCCAAGCACGTCTAACAGAGCGAACTGTGTGGTACTGAAGTTGAAGATCTCAAACGCCAGCAAAGCACCGATGATCATCATTCCCCAAGCAGCACCACGATTGAAACGGCGGCCTCCCACTAAGTCACGAAAGAGAGAGGCAAGTCCATCCCCTGCATTTCTACGGTAGCCATTCATTTCGACCTCCTTTGTCGGAAAGGTGACAACTGAGGCGATTTTAGAACGTATGTTCTAAAATGTCAAGAGTATGAACCTATGAATTTGGCGTTTAAGGCTGCCCAAAGTACTTTGTCATGGGTTTGAAATAAAAATCATGCCAGCTTTCGCTTTTCGGTGGTGCGCCATGCGACAGCAATTTTGGCCGCCAGACGTGCGTTGTTCAGCAGCAATGATAAATTTGCCCTCATTGATTTTCCCTTGGTCAATTCATTGATGCGTTCAAGGAGAAAGGGAGTCAATTTCTGCCCGTGGATATTTTTTCCCTGCGCTTCCCTGGATGCCCTCTTGATGATCGGTTCCATTTCTGACTTTGGGATTGCGTCCGCAATGGGAACGGGATTCGTCACAAGCACCGCGCTTTGCAACCCTGTGTTCCAATGTGCCTTGGCGAAGTCTACAATATCCTGCGGGTTGTCGAGACTGGCACTCACCTCTAAGCCGCTTTCTCGCGAATAAAAGGCCGGGAATTCATCGGTGCCATAACCAATGACAGGGACACTCATCGTTTCGAGATATTCCAACGTGGTCGGCAAGTCAAGGATTGCTTTTGCGCCCGCACACACAACGATCATCGGAATAGTGGCCAAAGCTTGCAAATCCGCTGACATATCAAAACTCGATTCGCGATGGACTCCGCCAATGCCGCCCGTGGCAAAGACTTTTATGTTGGCATATTTACACGCGAGCATTGTCCCGGCAACCGTTGTGCCACCATTGGCTTCATCAGTAATTACCCTCGCAAAATCGCGCGGACCCACTTTATATGGTTCTGTCGCATTTGCGAGTCGCTCCAACTCCGAATCGTTCAAACCAATGTGAAGCTCACCATTCAAGAACGCGATCGTGGCAGGCGTCGCGCCCTCCTCACGGACTGCACGCTCCATATCTCGGGCTAATTGCAGGTTTTGCGGTCGCGGTAATCCATGCGTGAGGACGGTGGACTCGAGAGCGACAATCGGCAAATGCGCTTTTATTGCCTGATCAACGTCTTTCGCTTTGATCAAATTATCTATGAGAGACATAAATTGAATGATTGCCGATGAGGATCGGAATCACTTACAAACTTCCAGCCCAATGTTTATAGCCCAAAACAATATTAATATGTCGTAGCGCTTCCTCGACGTTTGAAGGCACGGCCTCATTTTTGGCCTTCATGAACTCAATCGCCTCGATAAACTGTTGGCGAAAGTCTAAAAGGAGTGTTCTCATATCGTGCCTATGATCTGAGTCTGCCGGCTCCAGTGTAGATAACATTCTTTCGTTGATCATCCGCGATATCTCAATAAATTTAACTACCTCTTCCATACCTGCTTCAATTTCCTGGCCACTCAGGACAATATCACTGCCCTGACCTACATCAGTTTTTTGCTTGGGTTCATGTCTCCTTACCATTCTTTTCGGTTGTTTTGTTGGGTTAATAATGTCGTGATATGCATCAATGGGGACGCTTTGAATTAAAGTCGCCATTTTTTGAATGATGGCCTGTTCTTCGATCATGCTCAGTAAAAACGGATTGTTATTTTTTGCATTGTCCTGACTAAGCTTCCATGCTTCCAGGTGCTTCTCAGGAATAAGATCAATATGTGTCTTCCATGTGCCAACGCCGATCCAATGTAGTTCCACGCCTCTGCTTTGCGCGCTTTTTGTAAATTCTTCGGCAAATTGAGTAAAAAGGTTTGTGATTTCATGACGCGGTTTAAATTTTGGTGGAGGCATCACCTCTTTCGCTTTGGGTGGCTCCTCGGTACCTTGCGTTAGTTGATGTACCTGCTCAGCAATTGCCTCCTCACGCTGTTTTGCTTTTTCGAATTCGGGCAGGCCGGTGCTTGCCAAGTAAGCCGTGAGGTTGTGTTGATTCATGAATCCGCCGAGCCGGCCCCGGATGAGTCCGATCATGTTGTTGATCCATGAAAACTCATAGGTGGATGGGTTGGGCAGGTCTGGTGTGACTCTTGAAGACGCGTTGTAAATGATCTGTTCCACTGCTTCCTTGCTGAATGGATACGGTAAAGCAGCAGAAGGCCTTGCACCTTGTCCGCCGCGATAAATGCTAAACATGAGCCGCACATCGGTTGCAGTAATCGGAATTCCATCACGGCTGCGACTTTTCACTGATTGCGACTTGGGGTCCTGGTCGCGCAGGTCGACATAGTGATCACGAATGTCAATTGCCTCCCTGAAACGTTCAAATCCGTCCAAAATAGCTGCACCAGGTCCAATGACATGCGGCATACCATTTGATTTTTCGAATAATGCAACCGAGTCCAGATCGACCACAACCATGCCGGGCCCGCCGATCAAAAACGTGGGTGTCTCGCGAAACACATCTAAGACTTCTCCCTGCGCGATGCGAATGGTTTCGTTACTGCCTGAGAGAGCCACCCCCCAGACAAATTTGCGCGCGACCCCTACATCTTCCAGCTCAAAAACGTCGGCTAGATAAATGGCAGCAGATTGCAAGGCAATAAAGAAGGAGGCAAGGAAGATTGGAAAATACTGAAAGACGCGCGGGTCAGTCAGAGCACCCATTGCGAAAAATACAAATTTGGTGATGCCGTTTCCGCCGTACGTTTGAGCGTAAAAATTGGGATTGAAAACAAATAAAAATAGTTCTTGAAGATGTTGAGCCCATAGAAACAACGGATAATATCTTAAGCTGATGAGGAACCAAACAAAAAACAATAAGAAGGTTAAATTTTGAAAGCGACGAGCCGCGCTTACAGGTTTCAGGTCAAATATCCTGTTCAGGAGCGCATTTCCCAAACGGATAAATAGATCCTTGAAAAGCTGTCCTTCTTTCTGTAAAGCCGATTCACCGGTTGGGACTGCCAGCGTAGTCATGAACCGTCTGCCTCGATCCACTTAATGATTTCTTCTAAGTCCTCCTGGCCCTCGGGCATAAGTTTGCGTAATTGATCCTTTCTGAATAGGATTGTGCGCGTGCTCATAAGGAGGGTCTTGACTGTTTCTTTTACGCCCATAGGCTTCTTTTTAACCAAATCGTTGCTAAGCCATTCCGTGTATTGGCGTATTGCCTCTTCCTGCCCGGCAGATTCCAGGTTGCCCCGCTTGCGTTCAATCTGTTCTTTTTCGATTTTCGCGTTATTCAGCCAAGTGGCTGACCATCTCTTTATGATCGTTTCTTCGATTTGGGGGTGGAGGTGAAGGCTGATCACGCCTGCATCGCGAACCCGAAGTCCGCGTTCCTGTAATAACCTAAATTCTGGACTGGGTATGGTTCCCTCTCCGCGAACACCGTTGTCATCCAGAATATCAACCTCTGGTTGCGTGAGTCGTGCCTTGATCATCTCATTAATCACCTGAAGCGCAGTCTTCTTTTGAACCTCATGTTTTCCGGAGGGTTGCGGTGTGGTGGGGATGGGTGCTGGCTTCTGTATGTTATTAACTTTATTTGTTCCTTCCAACCATTTAATGCCTCGATCCATCATTTTATTTATCTCGCGTAGCATGACCGTCATACCGTCCTGCATGCGCTCACGTCCCGCGCCAACTTGCAATGGCTGGCTCAGAAGATCGATTTCTTCCTCAGTTGGTTGCGGCGGTTGAAAGGGTGGAGGTGGAGCTGATTGATCGGAGGCAAACAATTCATCGAGCGTGAACTTGGCCACATACTCGCGCCAAACATCCACGGCCAGCGCGGCAGGGAGTTGATTCCATGCTACGCGGTGACGAGGGGAATCAGGCCCGATATTGGGATTGACGCCCTCTCCCAGGATAGCCTTGCGGATCGCTGCCTTATCCTGTTCTTCATGCATTTTGGCCAACTTGGTGACGCCCGTCCGGTATCCGAAACGGGAACCCGGTTGACCCTCTGTAGGGAAGCCCGTATCTACTCTGAAGGATACAGAAATATTTGGGAGCACTTCAATGCCATCGCGCGTCAGGGCACTGACTTGTTTACGTCGGTCCTGAACCTGATGGTATTCCTCATCACTTTGTCCATCGGCTTTGTTATCGAAGGGTTTATCCGTATCCCTTGGTCCGACCGTTTGAGTTTGAATATGCAGATCCACAGTACCGGCGATAAATTCACCGCTTTCCATGAAATGCACGCCTGGGCCCAGTGTCTGCCTGATTGCAACTGCGGAGCGTGTCACCGCGGCGCTCGCCGAATCGAGCCAAAGCACGCCGGGTCCACTTTTCAACCTCTCGCCAGAATGTTCTTTGATCACGCCGTTTTCAATAAACAGTGCAGGTCCATGCCCACCAAACAGATCGATAAGCAACCTGCTAAAAATTTTCATACGATCACGGAATGTGTTAACGGGCAAGACGAATTGTGCAAAGAACGCAATCCACAGTAGTAAAAGCACGGGGAAAATGAGCACAAGATCAATGAAAAGGTCGATCAGGCCCGCCTGAATTCCACCCATGCGGTAAATTTGCCAGCCGTACATAACCAACAGGATTGCCAGCCAGCCTGCTATATAAAACCAGGGTCTCTTGTAAAAGGGAGCGTCGTACATATACCTGAACATTATAACAAAATCGCCCATCTGCCGATGACAAATTGTGAGAGACTTAAGTGTACAATCGGTTGGATGCTTAAGGTCGAATTTCACTGTCATACTATTGCTTCAAAAGATTCTCTTACCCAGCCGCGCGATGTAGTGAATACATGCCGTCGTAAAGGGATCGACCGTGTGGTCGTCACGGATCACAACACGATTGCAGGCGCGCGAGCGGCTCATGCACTTGACCCGGAGCTGGTCATTGTGGGCGAGGAGATCGCGACAACGCGAGGAGAAATTCTTGCCGCGTTCGTGAGCGAGGAGATTCCGAAAGGGCTTTCTCCGGCCGAAACCATTCGACGACTCAAAGATCAGGGCGCGTTCATCAGTGTTTCGCATCCGTTTGATAGGTGGCGGTCCGGCGGCTGGCACGAGGAGGATTTACTTGAAATCCTGCCTCATGTGGACGCGATTGAAGTTTATAACTCACGCTGCATGCATCCGCGCTTCAATCGCGAGGCGCGTGAGTTTGCGGAGGAGCACAACATCCCGGGTACTGTGGGCTCGGATGCACACGCAGCGTTCGAGTTGGGCAGGTCGCTGATGGTGTTGGATCAGTTTGAAGGTCCGGATGAGTTGAGGAAGGTGATCCACGCGGGGATACCATATGTAAAATGGTC
>Ga0081539_10003546_pt1 | contig 18962 bp, 18 predicted proteins | sample TabmetS4T2R2_FD_71023 | JGI IMG/M metagenome (GOLD analysis project Ga0081539, IMG submission 71023) | Tabebuia heterophylla rhizosphere microbial communities from the University of Puerto Rico - S4T2R2 | ecosystem: Host-associated > Plants > Roots > Rhizosphere ...
AGCGCATCCACCAGCGCCAAATCGAGCGCCAGTTCCGTGCCAGCGTTATCGAGGATCAGATGGACTTCGCCAGGGTCGCGGCTGAGCAGATGCTCGACCACCGCACGGCGGTCATCGACCAGCAAATCGCCTTCACCGCCTTTGCTGCCATGCGCCGCCGCAACCGCGTAGCTCAGGTCAGCCCGGTTCCCCCACACGGCGTGCCCAAGCAGCGCGTAAAGCCGCTCGTCACCTGTTTCGGCAAGTGCGACTTCGAGTGTCTCGCGCAGGGCAGTACTGCGGATTTCGGCGATCTTTTTCGGCGCAAACGGGTCGCGCCCGGTTTGCTCCCACTGTACCGCTTCGATCAGCAGGCGGTAGAAGTAGACTTCAGCGAAAAACCACTCGGTGTTGAGCCAGCTTTCGCCCGCGTGCCGCGCCAGCAGCGCCGCCCATACCGGATCGTCAATCGGGCGGATGGGCGCGTCGCCCTGAATGTCACGGTGAAGCGCATCGAGCGCCTCCTGAATCTCCCCCGAATAATCCGGGTTCAGCTCCTGCGTCTCGCGGATGATGTTGGGCACGCGACGCTTCATGGTGTCGTGGGCGAAAGCGTCGCTGCCGTCGGTGCGGATCGGCGCGGGGCGGGTAAGCTGCGTCATTCGCTGTCGTCCACGAGGTAGCGGGCGATCAAATGCGTGCTGTGCAGGATGCTGTCGCGGTGGGTGCGCTCGTAGGCGTGCGAGGCTTCGACGCCGGGACCGATCAAGCCAACGCGCGCATCGCCCCCCGCGCGCCAGAACGCCGAGCCATCCGAGCCGTAGTAGGGATAAATATCCATCTTGACAGGAATGCTGAACGCATCAGCAAGGCGGCGCAGCTTGTTATTCATGGCGAAGTGGTAGGGTCCGGTGCTGTCCTTGACGCAGATGGTGACCGAAAACTCGTCCGAGCTTTGCCCCTCACCGAGTGCCGCCATATCCACCGTGAGCAGTTCGGCAAGCTGCATGGGCAAGCCGTTCTCGCCCCCGTGCCCCACTTCCTCGTAGTTGGCGATCAGAAAAGTGGTGTCCTGCGCCGGGCGCAGCCCCGCCTCATCCAGCGCCAGCAGCGCGCCGTAAATGGCGGCAACCCCCGCCTTATTATCCAAATGGCGCGAACGTATGAAGCCGGTGTCGGTCAGTTCGACGCGCGGGTCGAGGAAGATGAAGTCGCCTACTTCGATACCCAACGCGAGGGTTTCGACGGCACTGGTCGTGCGCGCATCGATGCGAACTTCCATCAAATCGGCGGTACGCTCGGCGGTGGCGAGCTTGTTGTTCACATGAGTGCTGGGGTTGCTCGGCAGCACCGTGCCGCGATAACGCTGATCGGTACGGGTGCGGATGGTGACGGTTTCCCATTCGACCGCGTTCCACATGAAGCCGCCGAGCATGGTCATCTTCAGGCGTCCGTTCGGCTTGATGTCCTTGACCATCAGCCCCAGCGTATCGACGTGAGCGGTCACGCCGCGCGGCTGGTCGCTGCTTGCGCCGGGCAGGAAGCCGACCAGCGCGCCTTTGTTCGTCAGCCGAAGCTGCAAGCCGGGGATGGCAGCAAACGCCTTCTGAACGTAGTCGATGGCTTCGACGTGGTAGCCCGTCGGGCTAGGCGTGTTGAGCAAGCCGACGAGGAAATCGACGGTGGCATCAAGGTTGATGGCAAGTTCGGGCATGGTAGCTCCAGTTAGACATTAATCCGTTGCATCAGTGAATAGATTGCATTACTTTGTGATCGGTGCTTCTTATCCGTCTAGCAATCGCAGAATCGCTGTCACCACCTCGTCCAGCGAAACACGAGTGTCAATCTCGTGATCAGCACTTTTTCGCAATAAAGGCTCGACGGTTTCAAGATTTTCTAGGGTAGCGGCAAGCTCGTCAGGATGCTTTCCATACGGATTGTTGGTTCTCGTCTGTAACCGCTCTACGATCACAGCGGCGGGTGCGCTTAACAACACAATTTCGTCGAACTGCGAATAAAACTTCACCTGGTTTATCGCACAACCACTGAGGAACAGGATTTCATCACCTTTGAGAGACGATAAGAGCGCCTGAACCCGGTCTTCGCACCACACCCACTCTCCATCCGGCGCATACTCAGACCATCCTGGCTCGTCCATATCGACGGCTTTGTAACCACGCGCCGCAAGCTGTTTGATAACTGTTGACTTTCCGGTTCCAGACATCCCCGTCAGAAGAATACGCTTCACCGCTTTTATTCCTACAAGTCCGCCTATGGTTAGCCGATAAGAATAGACAGATGAGACCTGGAAGAGTATAGTTGCCTCATTTTGTTTGCGAAAGAGGCACACCGGGATGCGCCGACGCCTGCCCGACATCGGAATACTGTTGCTTCTGCTGGCGCTGCCATTACTGATGTTCTGGCAGCAGACAGTCGGCGGCAAAACCCTGATCCCTGCCGAAAACCTGTACCAGTACCAACCTTACGCCGCCTACCGCGAACAGGTCGGCGCGCCTGCCGTGCCCTACAACGCGCTAGTCTCCGATTTAGTGCTGCAAAACTACCAGTTCAAGAGCTTTATCCGCGAGAGCATCGCGCAGGGCGAACTCCCGCTGTGGAACCCGTACCAATTCAGCGGCATTCCGTTCTTTGCCGCCGGGCAGCAATCAACACTCTATCCCTTCAGCATCATTTACTACGTGCTGCCGCTGGCATCTGCCTACGGCTGGTTCATGGTCAGCCAGTTGTGGCTGGCAGGCATTTTCATGCTGCTGTTCGTGCGTGGACTCGGCATCGGGCGCGCGGGCGCAGTCGTCGCAGGAGTCACTTATCAACTGAGCGCCTTCTTCATCATCAGCGCGGTTTTCCCGATGATCGTGGCGGCGGCGGTGTGGCTGCCGCTGATCCTGCTGATGATCGAGTTCACGATCCAGCAGCGACCAGCACTGCGCGGCGTTCCAGCCTCCGTGCCCTGGGTGGCGATTGGCGCGATGGCGCTCGGCTGCTGCGTGCTGGCGGGGCACGTCGAAATCACCTACTACACGCTGCTCGTCGCAGCATACTACTTTGCTGCGAGAATAATTTACATTTCATGGAAAGAAAATATCAGGGGAAAAGCTCCTGCCTCGTTAAACGAGTTACTCGTATTTATACGTTCCATCCTCTGGAAGTCGCTTAAAGTCTTTGCAATGGTCGCGCTGGGCATGGGCTTGGGCGCGGTGCAGTTCATCCCCACGTTTGAGGCGGCGCAGAATAACTTCCGCTCGGACACCGCCTCCTTGCAGCAGGTGCTCGATTGGGCGCACCCGGCGCGCGACGTGATCCAGTTCCTAATGCCGAATTTTTACGGCAGCCCAGCGCATCACAGCTACTTTGACGTGTTCAGCGGGCAAACCGTCTCGCTCATCAATACGCCAACGCTCAACGCCGAAGGCGACCCGCTGACGACGATCAACTGGAGCGCCGAGCGCAACTACGTCGAGGCGGCGCTCTACGTCGGCATTCTGCCGCTGGCGCTGGCACTCTACAGCTTGGTGCGGCGGCGCACCGTCCACCAGATCATTCTGGCGCTGCTGGCGCTGGCATCGCTGACGTTCATGTTCGGCTTGCCCACCTATGCCCTGCTCTATTTGCTGCCGGGGATTAATCAACTGCATTCGCCGTTCCGCTGGGTCTTTCCGCTGACGCTCTGCATCGCGGCGCTGGCAGGCTTCGGCATAGACTCGCTGCTGGCGGCGGAAAATTCGAAGTGGACGCGGCGCTTCGGCTTGGCGCTGGCTAGCATCGGCGCGCTCACGCTGATTGGTTTAGCGGCAAGCCGTTTGTTTTACGTACAGGTCGCACCGCTGGTGGAGCGTATCTTCACGACGCTGGCACTGGCAACACAAGCATATAGCAGCGCAGAGATGTTCTACAGTTATCAATTCATCAACCTGCTGATTTTCGGCGTGGTGACCCTGCTTAGCAGTCTCGTTTTTCTTTTCTCTTCTCCCCTCTCTACGAAGTGGAGAGGGGTTGGGGGTGAGGTCACACGGGCACGACGCGCCGTGCCCCTACGCGCGGTATCAGTTGGCGCGGTCGTCCTAATTGCGGTGGATTTGGCGCTGGCATCGTACAGCTTCAACCCGGCAAGCGATCCGGCGCTGATGGACTTCACACCGCCCGCGATTATGTGGCTGCAAGCACAGCCGAGCAAGTGGCGCTACACCACTTACGAAGACCCTGCCACCGTGCCACACCTGATGAACGCCAACATGACCATGCGCTACGGATTGCGCGACGTGCGGGGCTACGAGAGCATCATTCCGAAGCGATACGTGGAGCTGATGCAGCAGATCGCCCCACAGGTGCAGTTGGAGTACAACCGGGTCGCTCCGATTTACACCAGTTACAGCAACGGCTTCGACCCACAGGCTGCGCTTGAGTCGCCGCTGCTGGACGCGCTAAGCGTGCGCTACGTCGTCAGCGGAACGGCGACGACGATTGACGCGGAAGGCTACTCGCTGGCGTATGAAGATGCAGCCGTCCGCATCTGGGAGAATGCCGAAGCGCAACCACTAGCATTCGTAACGAGTGTTCGCACGTTGCGCACCACGCCAACCGTGAGCCTCACCAGCGATAGTGGGCGCGAGAAATTCGTCAACATATCGACCGAGGAAACAGATACGGTGCTGGTCGTCAGTGAATCGTACTCGGAGGGCTGGCGCGCCTTTGTACGACCACTTGATACGGACGAAGCTGCCGAAACGCAGGTGGAACTCACACCTTACGGTGGCTATTTTCAGGGCATTGTGCTCCCCGGTGCGGGTAACTGGACGGTGCGGCTGGTTTACAGCCCTGCCAGCTTCCAGATCGGTTTGTTCGCCTCGTTCATCGCTGCGATTCTGATCCTGCTAGCGGTCGGAATCTGGCTGTGGGGACTGTTCGTCGGACAGGAGCAGAGCGCGAATGCGACCATGCGCGTCGCGCGCAACAGCATCGCGCCGATTCTGCTCAACCTGTTCAATCGTGGCATCGACATGGCATTCGCCTTCGTTATGCTGCGTATCCTCGGACCAACCGATGCAGGTTGGTACTTCTACGCAGGTATTATCTTCGTCTGGTTCGACATTTTCACTAATTTCGGGCTGAACCTGTACCTCACGCGCGAAGTCGCCCGCGACCGCTCGCGGGCGGGGCATTTGTTCTTCAACACCAGCGCCATGCGTATCGGGCTGGCGCTGCTGGGCGTGCCCCTGCTGCTCGGCTTTTTGGCGGTGCGGCAGGCAACCGTCACTCCGCCAATCAATGAAGCCGCGCTGGTTGCGATTCTGGTGCTGTATCTCGGCTTGCTGCCCAACAGCCTCAGTACCGGACTCACATCGCTCTACTACGCCTTCGAGCGCGCTGAAGTGCCCGCCGCTGTCTCTACCGCCGCGACCATTTGCAAGTCGGTCTTTGGGCTGCTGGCACTGATCGGCGGCTTCGGCATCATTGGGCTGGCAGCGGTCAGCATCCTCACCAACATCATCACGCTTGCGCTGCTCGGCTGGAATGGGCGCGACATGATCCGCGAAGGGCACGATCCAGGGACGAAGCGCACGATTGACCGACCGCTGATTCGGCGAATGATGGGCGAAAGCTGGTTCCTGATGCTGAACCACTTCCTCGCCACGATTTTCTTCCAGATCGACGTGGTTCTGATCGAAGCGATGCACGGCGCGCGGATGGTAGGGCAGTATTCGGTCGCCTACAAGTGGGTCTCGGCGCTCAACATCATCCCGTCATTCTTCACGCAGGCGCTCCTGCCGATGATGTCCCGGCAGGCGCACGACGACCGTCCCGGCTTGCGGCGCAACTACATTCTGGCGATCAAGCTGCTGGTATCTACCGCCCTGCCGGTTGCGGTGATCTTCACCTTCACAGCAGACTTTCTGGCAGGGGCGCTAGGCGGCGCGCAGTACCTACCTGACGGCGCAATTGCGACCCAGCTCATGATTTGGAGCATCCCAATTGGCTGGATGAACAGCCTGACGCAGTACGTGCTGATCGCGCTGGACATGCAGCGGCGGATCATGCGCGCGTTCATCATCGCCGTAGCATTCAACATTATCACCAACCTGATCTTCATCCCACAGTACGGTTACCGGGCGGCGGCGCTGACGACGATTGCCTCCGAAGCGGTGTTGTTTATTCCGTTTGCGCGGCTGTTGGCGGAAGCGCTGGGTGGCTTGCCCTGGTTTGCGATGATCTGGCGACCGCTGCTCGCGGCGGCGGCGATGTTTGGCGTTATGGCGGTTGGCTGGAATATTCAGCCCATGCTGGCAATTGGGGTTGGACTGGTGGTGTACGGCGGGGTGCTGTTGGCGCTGCGTCCGCTTAACGGCGAGGAAATGGCGCGCTTGCTACCGCTGCTACCTTCGCGGTTACGGCGCGCCAGCGCATAGATTGCGTTGCATAAATTGCTCAATTAGGCGTTGCTGTGCGGTTGCCCTTCATAGCGGTGCTGCTCCGTCACTGACTTACGCGCCTCATTCATCTCGACGATGTTGAAATCCTCTTCACGGAGGATACGGCGCACGTAAGGGTTGGTGATGACGGGCATATGTAATGTTTCGTCGCCGTTGTGCAGCTCGAAGTGGTAAATGGTGACGAGGCGCGTGCCCGCGTGCCAGTGGTGCTCCTCGTAGCAGGTTCTGTCCGCAACCCAGTGGTTCTGCATTGCCGTCAAGAGCGCATCGCCGCCCGCATACCGCTCGGATGTATCACACCAATGACGCGAAAAATCCGGGTACTGCGAATGTAGGTTCTGGCTATCCTGAACCATGAGAAAAGCTCCTTATTCCTAAAATCATCGTACCCAATGTTGTGGAGTATAACGAATTTTTGTTAAAGGCACATGAAGCCATTTAAGGTATTTCTGTGAGCGAAATCATTGTATAGTATCCCAGCATTTTGTAGAGTAATCTTGTCGGAAAGAAATGCCATTACGTCCCGTCCTACTCAGTCATTGAGGAAACAACCATGAAAATCGGCGTCGTCGGCACGGGGTTTGTCGGTTCAAGCGCAGCTTATGCGCTCGTCATGCGTGGGGTTGGGCGCGAAATCGTCCTGGTGGACAAGAACACCAAACGCGCTGACGCCGAAGCGGATGATATTTTTCACGCCGTCCCCTTCGCACACCCGATGGAGATTTACGCGGGTGATTACGACGCGCTGGCGGGCTGCCGGGTCGTGATCATGGCAGCGGGCGTCAACCAGAAGCCGGGTGAATCGCGCATGGAACTGCTGACGCGCAACGCTACCGTCTTCAGCGAAGTGATTCCGCAGATCATTATGCACGCGCCAGACAGCGTGATCGTCGTCGCCACTAATCCAGTCGATGTGATGACCCACTATACCGCGCAGATCGCCAACAAATACGGCTGGCAAGCCGGGCGCGTCTTCGGTTCCGGCACCACCCTCGACACAGCGCGTTTCCGCGCGCTGCTTGGTCGGTTGCTCGGCGTCGATTCGACACACGTCCACGCCTATGTCGTCGGAGAACATGGCGACTCGGAAGTGCTGGCGTGGTCGATGGTCGGCGTTGGCGGTATCCCACTCGAAGAGCTAATCGCCGAGCGCCACACCACGCTCGACCAGGCGAAGCGCGACCAGATCGACCAGCAGGTGCGGCGCGCCGCCTACCACATCATCGATGGCAAAGGCGCGACCTACTATGGCATCGGCAGCGCCCTCTCGCGCATTGTTGATGTTATCCTGCACGACCAGCGCGCCATTCTCACGGTCTGCGCACAAGAGCAGGATGTTTACGGCGTACAGGACGTGACCGTTGCGCTGCCGCGTCTGGTCAGCGGTGAAGGCGTGGTCGAACGGCTACCCTTGCCAATCAACGAAGAGGAGACGGAAAAACTGCGTCGCAGCGCCTCGGTCGTGCGTGCGGCGATAGAGAGCCTGAACGATGCCAGCATCGCCAGTGTCTGAATAAATCTCGCAGGTGCAAACGCACGTTGTACTTCGTTGTACTTGGTAGTGACTTATCGTTAGACAGTCAGTTTTAGAGGAAGCTCATGAGTATCAAAGAACCTGCGGCACAAGTGCCGCCATCGGCATCGCCTTTCAGCAACGTGGAAATCGGTACCGGAACCTGGCAGTGGGGAGACCGGCTGACCTGGGGCTTTAAGACCAGCTACGGGGAAGAAGACGTACGCCAGGCGTTCAAGGCATCGCTGGCAGCCGGAATCACCTTTTACGATACGGCGGAGATGTACGGCTTCGGCACGTCCGAACGGCTACTGGGGCGCTTCATCCGCGAGACGGGAGCGACTGTGCAGGTGGCGACCAAGTTCCTGCCTTACCCCTGGCGCTTATTCAAAGGGCAGTTGATCGCGGCACTGCGCGGCAGCCTGCGGCGTTTGGGGCTGAGCAGCGTCGATCTCTACCAAATTCACTTCCCCACGCCGATGGTCAGCGTCGAAACCTGGGCAAGCGCGCTGGCGGATGCGCTCGACCTCGGCTTGACGAAAGCGGTCGGCGTCTCGAACTACAACCGGATACAAACGATTCGCAGCCATGCTGTGCTTGCCCAGCGCGGCTACACCCTAGCGACCAATCAGGTCGAATACAGCTTGCTCAACCGCTGGATCGAACGCGAAGGCACGATGGAATCGGCGCGCGAACGCGGGATTCAGATCATCGCCTACAGCCCATTGGCGAAGGGTCTGCTCACAGGGAAATACTCGGTCGAAAACCCGCCGCCCGGCGCGCGCCGCATGATCTCGCGGGAAACGCTGGAGCGCTTACCCAAACTGATCGCCGGAATGCGCGCCATTGGCGAACAGCACGGCGGCAAAAGCCCAGCGCAGGTAGCCATCAACTGGACGATTTGCAAAGGCACGTTGCCCATCCCCGGCGCAAAGAACGCACAGCAGGCGGAACACAACGCGGGCGGCGCGGGCTGGCGGCTGACCAACGATGAAGTAACGGAAATTGAACGATTGTCTGCCTGACAACCCCCATGTACAATGATCAGGTTGCTAAATTGTGCACCTTTAGTTGAACTGGGACTAAACCAATGGACTTGATGAGTGTCATCACGACAGCGGGCTACTTTGGCATTTTCGTCGTGATTTTCGCCGAATCCGGCTTGCTGATCGGCTTCTTCCTGCCGGGCGACAGTCTGCTATTCACGGCAGGCTTTCTGGCATATCAGGGTACATTCTCGCTTCCGACGCTCTGTATTCTCTGCGGCGTTGCGGCAATTCTGGGCGACAGCGTCGGCTATATGTTCGGGCGGCGCGTCGGAAGGCGTCTGTTCATGCGCCCGGACTCGACTTTCTTCAAGAAGAAGCACCTCGATGCCGCTGAAGCATTCTATGAAAAGCATGGATCGAAGACCATTGTGCTGGCGCGTTTCATGCCCATCGTCCGCACCTTCGCGCCGATTGTCGCAGGCATTAGCAACATGAATTACCGCCGCTTCGTCACCTTCAACATTATTGGAGGTTTGCTGTGGGGTTGCGGGGTAACGGTTGCAGGCTACCTGCTCGGCAACTTGATTCCGCGCGAAGACATTGACAAATACTTGTTACCGATCATCGCCGTCATCGTGGTTGTTTCGTTGCTGCCCAGCCTGCTCCATATCTGGCGCGATGAAGAGATGCGTGCGAGCCTTCTCGCTGCGCCCGGCAATATGCTTCGCTCGCGGCGCTCATCCGCCGAGACGGATAAAAACCAGTAACCAAGACCAAGCAGGGAGTAGGGGCGATGGCAGCACCGATTTTGATCGCGGGAGCGACGGGCGGCGTCGGACGCCAGCTTGTTGGCAAGTTGACCGCACAGGATCAGGACGTGCGTGCGCTGGTACGCGACCTCGATCAAGCCCGCAAGTTCTACACAGAACAGGACTGCCTGCAACTGGTAGCGGGCGACGTGCGCGATTCGAGCACGCTGTCCGGTATTTTCGACGGTGCACGCGCAGTGATATGCGCAGTCGGCGCGAAAGCACCCGCAGGCGACAGCAGTCCGGAAAAGGTCGATTACGAAGGCGTGCGTAACGTTATCCTTGGCGCACACGATGCAGGTATTCAGCGTTTTGTACTCGTCTCGTCGGTGAGTGTGACGCATCCCGAAAACGAGCTGAACAATTTCGGGCGCGTGCTGGACTGGAAGCTGAAAAGCGAAAACGTCCTGCGCGAAAGCGGGCTGAACTACACCATCGTCCGCCCGGACTGGCTGAGGGATGAGCCGGGCGGCAGGCTGGGCCTCAAAATCGAGCAGGGCGATAACATGAGCGGCAGGAGCATCAGCCGCAGCGATGTTGCAGCCATCTGCCTCGCGGCGCTAGATGACATCAGCACTTACCACACCACTTTCGAGGTCTGCAACGAAGAGGGCGAACCGCCCGCCAACCTCAATAGCCTGTTCGCTGCGCTCAAAACTGATCGCGAACTCGGAATATAAAACACGCCATGAACATCTGGAAATTATCAGCGCACGATCATCCAGCGGCTGCTGCAATGGAGCGTGTTGAGCCTATGTGCGGGCGCGTTCATGCTGCTCGGCAGGCGTTTCTGGCGCGAAATGGGGAGGCAATTTATCAGTTGGGGGATCGTCAATATGGGGGTCGTTTACGTCGGTCTGCGGATGAGCGAAGAACGTCGCGCCGCCCTGCCCGACCCAAACGATCCCGAAGTAATTCAGCGCGACACACAAAGCCTGCGCCGCCTGCTCGAAATCAACACCCTGGTCGACCTACTCTACATGGCAGGCGGGCGCATCCTCATGCGGCGCGGCCCACGTGGTACGGGATTGGGCATCATCATTCAAGGCGCACTTCTGTTCATTTTCGACCTCTTTCACACCGGAAACACCCCAACCGGTACTGAAACTGTGCCGCTACGCTTCGCAGAATAAGGTGCTTACAAAACCGCTCTCGCCGCTGCCGAAGCACCCTATTCTGAAAAAAAGATGAAAAACCTGAATTTGTCATGAATTTGTTTTGAATAAGAAGATTACAAGGGGATAATGGTACTGAAGAAAATCGTTTTCCTGTATATGTGTTTACGGGATTGTATGTTATGAACGCACCTGCACATAAACCGTGCGTCCTGATCGTCGACGACGAAGCCTCCAATATAGCGATCCTTGATCGGCTATTTCGGGACATTTACCGGACGGTGAGCACCAACAGTGGGCAAAACGCGCTTGACCTGCTGGCGCGCGAGACTTTCGATCTGGTGCTGCTCGATATTATGATGCCCTCCATCTCCGGGCTGGATGTGGTCAAAGCCATGCGGAAAGACCCGCGCACCACCGAACTTCCGGTCATCCTCATCTCGGCGCGCATGGACGAAAACGACATCGTCGAAGGCTTGACCATTGGCGCAAACGATTACATCACCAAGCCCTTCCGCCTGGCGGAACTGCGCGCGCGTGTGCGCACCCAACTGACGCTCAAACGGCTTCAGGATGAGCGCCGTGAGACCATCAATGAACTCCGCGAGGCGCACGACATGAAAGACCGCTTCCTGCGCATTGCCTCGCACGACCTCAAGGGTCCGCTCAGCAATATCCGCCTTGTTCACTACCTCATTCGCCAGCAAATCGACCCCGAATCGCGGTTGGCAGAACTCATTTCCAATGCCGATACAAATCTGACCACGATGCAAAGCGTGATCAACGAATTTCTCGACCTTTCGGCGATGCAAAGCGGAAAGATCGACCTGCGCATGGACAGCATCCTCGTTGAGCCGGTGATCACCGAACTTCTGACGCAGTACCAGCTCAATGCCCTGAAGAAAGACATTATCATCGAGTCGCACATCTCAGGCATGGTCTACGCAGATAAATCCCGCCTCACGCAGGCGCTTGGCAATCTGATTAGCAACGCGCTCAAGTACAGCCCGCGCCAGAGCACGATCAGCCTGTGGACGGAGATGAACGAAGACCGTGTCCGCATCTGCGTTGCCGATCAGGGTCCTGGTGTGCCGGACTACGAGCGCGACCGCCTCTTCACTCAATTTGGCAGGCTCTCCGCCCGCCCCACCGATGGAGAAAGCAGCACCGGGCTTGGCTTGTGGATTGCTAAGCACCTCACCGAAATTCAGGGCGGCGAAATCGGCGTAGATACTCCAGCGATGGGCGGTTCCGTCTTTTGGATCGAAATGCCTGCTGCGCCCGTCCACGTGGCAAGCTAAACTATGCTGCATGGAAAACAACACGGATCATATTGAAATCAAAGGGCTGCGCCTGCGCTGTATCATCGGATTCAACCCCGAAGAGCGCCGCGCCAAACAGGACGTGATCATCGATATGGTGCTGTTCACCGACCTACGTAAAGGCGGCAGCAGCGACGACCCTACCGACATCCTCAACTACCGCACCATCAACAAAGCCATCATCCAGCACGTCGAAGCCTCCTCCTACAACACGCTGGAGGCGCTAGCGACCAACATCGCCCGTGTCGCCGTCGAGTCCGGAGCACAGCACATTCGCGTAACCGCACACAAGCCGGGCGCGCTCCGCTTCACCGACGATGTATCTGTGACCATTGAGCGCACCGCCACAGATTTCGCCTAAGCTTCCATTTCATTGCTGACATCGTGGTGTCACAACGCCGCGCTATGCTGGTAAAGTCAAGCCAATAGCGAGGAAAGTCTATGCCTCACACCAAAATCGGTACGCTTCAACCTCAAGCTCCGTTTGATTTCGCCCAGTCGCTGGCGGTGCTGGGCATGTTCCCGCCCATGCAAGGCGAACAGCAGATTGTCGAGCGCACGCTGACCAAAGCCGTTAGCATCCAGCGACGGGCAGTTGTCTTTGAAACGCGCTCGACGGGAACCAAAGATACGCCCGAACTGAGCTATACACTGCACACCACACAGTCTATGAGTGCGGAAATGGTGGAAACCGCCGCTGACCGGATCGCCTTTTTCCTGAGCCTGTACGATGATCTGCGCCCGTTTTACGCTCTTGCCGAGCAGGATGCAGCCTTCGCGCCAGTCATCCAACAGATGTACGGGCTGCATCAGGTCAAATTCCTGACGCCATTTGAAAACGCCTGCTGGGCAATTTTGTCACAGCGCCAGCCGATGCAAATGTCGCTCAAGGTCAAGCATCGTGTCAGCGAAGCCCTCGGCGCGGCGCTGGAAGTGGAAGGCAAAGCCTACCGTACTTTCCCAGAGCCAGAAATGCTGCTCGATGCCACCGATGAGCTTGCTGAAATCGTCAACAACCCGCGCAAAGTAGAGTACCTGCTGGCGGCAGCACGAGCCTTTGCAGGTGTTGATGAACAATGGCTGCGCAGCGCCCCTGCCGACGAGGTTGAAGCGTGGCTGCTCAACATCAAAGGCATTGGCGAGTGGTCGGCGCGCTTCGTGCTGATTCGCGGGCTGGGACGCATGGAGCGATTACCAAGTGGAGAAAAGCGTCTGCTCGACGCAGCACGCGACCGCTATGGGCACAACATGACCAATGAACAAATTGCCGAGATCGGCATGAAGTACGGCGATTATCAAGGTTACTGGGCGTACTACCTGCGTAACACAGCCTGATGTTGGCGCGCACATCCTCATGTATACTTAAAGAGTACGGCATGGGGGAGCAAACAGTGACCGAATCAACATCCGAATGGGTGAGCTTGCGTCAGGCGGCTGAACTGCTCGGTGTTCACCCGGCGACCGTGCGCAACTGGGCAGATAAAGGCGACATGCCTTCCCGCCGAACACCCGGTGGGCATCGCCGTTTTCGTAAGGCGGATTTGCTGCAATACGCTGCCACCCAGGGTGAGCTTCAGCCGTTGGAACTTCAGGTCATCATCCAGAACGCGCTGGGACAAACGCGGATGCAGGTCAGCGCGCTCAACAGTGAAGCCTGGTACAAAGCTATGAGTGAAAGCTCGCGCCAGCAGCTCCGTGAGCAAGGGCGCGAGGTGCTCGAAGCTCTCCGCGACTACCTCGCCAACAATGCCCCGGATAGCAAGCTCCCACCGGCTATCCGGCTCGGCAAGCAGTATGCCGAAATTCTCGAAGCCGACCGGCTCACATTGCCGCAGGCGGTACGCGGCTTCTTCTACTTTAGCGATTTTGTCACCAACTCCGTTCTCACCTGGTCGGAGATCACCCCGCCGCGCAGCGCCTCGGAGTGGGCGAATCTGCTGCGTCAGGTGAACACCTTCATCAATGCCATGCTGCTTTCAATCATCGAGTTCTACGAAGAAGACTAATCCTGCATGAAATCGCAAACCCTTTCATGCTCTTATCCCTCTCTCCGCTTGCGTGGGAGAGGGTCGAAACGAAGTTTCGCTGACGCTGCGCGTCGGGGGTGAGGGGTTATCATGACCGTCGATCCTGCGTGGGTCGCGCTCAGCCTTATCGAGCACATCGGCGCGAAGAAGCTGCGCGCGCTCACCGATTTCTTCAATGGCGATCTTGATGCCGCGCTCGTCGCTGACGCCAAAATGCTCCAGCGTATCTCCGGCATCGGACCCAAAATCGCTGCTTCAATCATCGAAGTCGATTTACCCGCTGTTCGTGCAGCCATCCCGCGCTGGCATGACGCAGGCATCACCATTCTTACCCTGGATCATCCAGCCTATCCAGCGCCATTACGCGCGCTCGACGATGCTCCGCCCACGCTTTTCGTCAGCGGCAGTTGGCGTGCCCAACGTTCAGTGGCGGTGGTTGGCACACGCTCACCGACGCGCGCCTCCGCCGAAGCAGCTCGGCAACTCGGCTTTGAACTGGCACAGCGTGGCTTTCAGGTAGTCAGCGGGCTGGCGCTTGGCATCGACAGCGCCGCGCATATTGGTGCGCTGGCGCAGCCCGGCGGTATCACTTCAGCCGTACTTGGCTGCGGCATCCTCAATATCTACCCGCCGAACAACCGCCCGCTGGCGCAGGCAATTTGCCAGCGTGGGGCGCTGCTCAGCGAAGTCCACCCGATAGCCAAGCCAAAGCCATCTACACTGATCGCGCGTAACCGCATCATTAGTGGACTATGCGAAGTAGTAGTCGTCGTCCAGACAGAAATCGACGGCGGGGCGATGCACGCCGCCCAGCGCGCATTGGATCAGGGGCGACGTGTTTATACGCTCGACAGCGAGGCGTCAGGCAACCGTGCGCTAATCGACGCAGGCGCAAGCATCATCGCGCCTGACTTGAGCGGTTTCGAGGTTTAGCGGAAGTAGTTCCAGATGCCGCCTGCCGCTTTGACCGACTTTCGGCTAGCGAACTCGATTTTCACGGAGGCAACCGATTCCTGCGGGTAACACTCCTCGCGCAGCGCGCTCATCACCGCCCCTCGCAAAACGTGCAGTGTTCCCTGTGCTTCGGCTTGCCGCAGCGCATCATCGTCCTTAAAGAACAGCATAATCGTCAGATAGCTTGGATCAACGTGGGGTGAGCCGAAAAACTGCTCGCCGACGATGCCGGGTTTCAAATGAGCGTAATCGTGGCGCACCTGTTGCAGCGCCCGCCGCACTTTCGCGTTATACTGGCGCTTCTTTGAAATGAACAGCCCACGTTCACGCAAGCCTTCAGTGCTAAACAACCGAGACATCACAATCCCTCACGCACTCTGTTGGTAAGGAAATCCTAACCCACGCACAAAGGCATTATCCCCCAGTAACTGGGTCGTTTCAACGGTACATTGTGTCCAAAAGGAACTGATCGGGCAGTTACGGCAGGCGGCTGAGGATGTAATCCCGCATAACATCCATCCAAACTACCAGCCCTTTCCATTCGCCAAACGGTGCGTAATACGCTGCAATCTCGCGGTCACTAGCAGCTACACCATCGTTGTAACGCTCGGCGTACATCGCCCGGCACACGCTGTCTAGCCCAAGCTGGTCAAAGCGACCTAGCAGGCGCAGCATCGCGCCAGCCGCGTAATCCCCAAAGCCTTTGATACGCTTCAGCACCTTGTAAATCTCGCTCGAAGGCGTGGTTGGGTCTTCCCAGTGCCGCACCTCAAGTTCGCCGGATGCAAGCGCCGTCGCCAGCGCGTGCAGATATGCCCCTCGGTAGCCTGCGCGCACGTGCGCGTTCAGTGTGTCGGGGTCAAGCGTAGCGATTTGTTCCGGCGTTGGAAAAGCGTGCCCTTCCTCTGGTGCGGCGTCGCCGAGCGTGGTCAGGCGGCTCACCATGCCAATTGTCATCGCCCAGGTCGTATTGGTCGTCAGCAGCGTTTTCGCCAAGTCTTCCCAGATCGTCGGAGAAGTCAACATCCGTCCCGCGCCTATCCGCTCGATCCACTCGTAGGCGGCGTGTCCGCAGATGACCTCGTAAAACGGGGTCAAGTCATGCTCAAAGCTCAGGCAGCGCGCTACAACTCCGCCGATTTCGATCTGCTGGGGTGCGGAAACGGGATCGCGGGTTGTAATCGTCAGCCCGCCATTCCCTGCGCGCACGTTAAAGTGGACAATTTTGCCATCCCGTAATTTTTCGGTGCGTCCCAGAACCCCCACCTCTTCATAAGTGAACGGCGGAAGCGCCGACCAACCGTGACTGAGCACCGTCGGCAGGTAATGGAAATCAGGCGGAGTTTCGCATGTAAATTGAGCCATAACCTTCGTACTGGGCAGCTAGCTGTGGCTTGACCATATAAAAGTGCGCGCTTCTTCAAGCGTGTCAAAATAGCGCATCTTCAGGTGGCGCGCATAGGGCAGCTCGGTAAATGTGTTCCAGAAGAATTGTAAGTGTTCATCTACCCCTACTGCAATCAGCCGCCCCACGTTCGAAGGCAGTTTCAGGTAATCCAGTTTCAGCCGTCTGATCAGATCAGCGGGCAGCATCGCCATGCGCCGCACATCGTAAATAAAATCGACAGGTCCTGGCACATTTTCGAGCATTGCCTGCATGTCATTAAAGGCTTGCCCAAATTCATCCCATGTCCACCGCCCCACCACCGTCCAGATAATTGTATTCTTTTTGGTGTCGTCATCCCACTGAACCGTAACCGTCATAATTTTGTCCTTCGTCTTGCAGTTGCATGTCGTCGGCGCGGTCATCGGCATATGGTTATGCTGCAATGGGTAAATCGTCAAATTTGTGCGGTCATTGAAAGCGCTCTTATCACAAAGAAATCGGTCTCATCAACTGCCTGCACAAAAAGCATGGTAAGTTTGCTTCTTCTGCAATGGGATATCCTTCCTCTATCAGAATGCCCGATCTCTTATACTTCATTATAGTCGTCACTACATTCGTGACGACAAATTCCAAAAACTATGTTCGATCACGTCGCGGCGTGCTACAATTCGCCAGACACCGCGCCAGCTTCGTTTCATCCGGTTAACGTATTACGCGAGAGCGCATACTCAAGCCAACAGCGCCCTGTTGCAATCAGATCAGGTCGGTCATGCCAGAACGTAAACCCGATATTCTGCTCATCATTCTCGATACCCTGCGCCGTGACCGTCTTTCAATCTATGGTCACCACCGGGAAACCTCCCCCGGATTCGATGCCTTTGCCGCACGTTCTACGCGCTTCACCCGCGCTGTTGCGCCTTCCCAGTGGACGATTCCCGCACATTCGTCACTCTTCACCGGCATCTATCCCAGCACGCACGGTGTCATCGAAGCCTACGGACAGCTCTCGCCTGCCCATCCCACCCTCGCCGAGATTTTGCAAGTCGGCGGCTATCACACCGTCGCCTTCTGCAATAATCCGCTCGTCGGCGTGCTCAACAACGGCTTGCAGCGCGGCTTCGACGCTTTCTACAACTACGCCAGCGCCATCCCACACCGCCCAACCGACGCGCAGCAAAGTGGCTTGCGCCGTCGTTTCCGCCGCTGGTTTCGCCCCTATGCCCGGCGCATCGGCAACCAGTTCGCCCATTCCGATATGCTCTTTCGGTTCTCGCTGCACCCGCTGCTCACTCCCATTTGGTCGAAGTACATTAACTTCAAGGGCAACACCGCCAACTCGATTAATGACCTGATCGACTACCACGACGCCTATCATCAGGGCGGCGCGGAAAAACCAACCTTCACCTTCGTCAACCTGATGGGCGCGCACCTACCTTACCACCCTCCTCAGGATATTATGAACCGGATCGCGCCTGAACTCCGCGACGACCGCGCCGCCTACCGCTATATGAACCGCTTCAATGCCGACGGCGCAGGCTGGGCAACTCCGCCCGACGAGCCGCTAACCGACTGGCAGCGCCTGGTGCTCAACGGGTTTTACGATGCTGAAATCGCTTATCAGGATAATTATCTTGACAGGCTGCTTAACCATCTGCTTACCACAGGCGTACTGAACAACACGCTCGTCATCATCGCCGCCGATCATGGCGAGGGGCACGGTGAGCACGATTTATTCGGGCACGGCTTCAACGTTTACCAGGAATTGGTGCATGTGCCGCTTGTTATCCACGCGCCGGATGCAGCAGAAGGCAAGCAGGTGGTGACCAACGTCTCCACGCGCCGCCTGTTCCACACCATCCTCGATGCGGCAGGGATCACGCCTCCACTGGACGAAAACGATCCGAACGCCAACGTGCGCGGCTTATCCCTGCTCAACGCGCTCAATGATAACACTGCGCCCGACGCGGAAGGCGACTTGGCATTCTCTGAGGCTTTCCCAGCATCGACCGTTCTAAACGTCATCGAGCACCGCAGCCCGAAAGTGATCGAACGGTTGCGGCTGCGCCAGGTGCGCCGCGCCATCTACCAGGGCAACCAGAAGCTAATCATGCGCGAAAATCAGGTCGAAGGCTTGTTCAACGTGGCAAGCGATCCCGCCGAGGAACGCAACCTCGCCGCCGAGCAGCCAGAGCAAACCGCCGCGCTGGAGAGCAAAATCAAAGCATTTGTGGAGGAGATCAGCCAGTCCACCGACCTCCGCACCGCCGAAATGGATGCAAAAGTCGTCGAGCAACTCCGCGCCCTCGGCTATGTGGAATAGTTGTGCCTGGCAAAGTGCTATAATAACGCAACGACAACCTCAGGATGACGTACGGCTGACTTGCTTTTGCGTATTACTATTGACCCAGAAATCGCTCA
>Ga0081539_10003547_pt1 | contig 18961 bp, 21 predicted proteins | sample TabmetS4T2R2_FD_71023 | JGI IMG/M metagenome (GOLD analysis project Ga0081539, IMG submission 71023) | Tabebuia heterophylla rhizosphere microbial communities from the University of Puerto Rico - S4T2R2 | ecosystem: Host-associated > Plants > Roots > Rhizosphere ...
ATGAACCCAAGCACGTACTCGAGCTCGCGGGCGACGTAGCGGGTGTTGAGCGGGACGTTGATCGCGCCCAGCAGGTGCGAGGCGTGGTAGGCGACGTGGGCCTCGACCCCGGCCTCGTTGTCGAGCAGGATCCCGACCCGGTCGCCCTTGCCGACCCCGGCCGCGGCCAGGACGCCGGCCATCCGCGCCGCCCGCTCGCCGAGCTCCTTATAAGTGAGCCGCGCCTCCGGCTCGCCGGCCAGCAGGCTGGGGGAGATCAGGGCCGGCTTGGCGCCGCGTTCGGCGACCCGCCTGCCGAGCATCTCCCGGACCGTCTGCTCGGGCCCCGGCCGCTCGGGCCACCAGTACTTGCCGGGCGCCGTGTCCATCGCCCGGCTCAGAGCGGGTAGCCGACGGCAACGCCGTCCTCGACCCGCTCGATGTACTCCATGATCCCGTAGCCGGTGTGGCCTTCCCAGCTGTACTCGGTGAAGGCCTCGGCGACCCGGGAGACCAGCACCTCGCCGGTCTCGGTCTTGCGCCGGTTGCGCAGCGGCGCCAGGGTCAGCGTCCGGCCCTCGATCACTGCCGTGCCCTGGTCGGTGCGGGCGCCGATCCAGATCGCCGCCGGGTCCTGGGTGTCCGACCACTCGGTGCGGATGTCGAGGTCGAGCACCTCGTGGTAGGAGCCGTCGATCTGCAGCACCCCGAGCCGGCGCGAGCTCCCGTCGGGCATGATGTTCTTCAGCAGCATGAAGCCGCGGTCGGGCCCGAAGTTGGCGATCAGCAGCCGGTAGGCCCAGATCACCTGCCAGTAGCGCGGCCCCCAGGAGTGGTCGCGCCAGCCGTAGGCGTCGTTCAGCGGGAACTCCTCCTCGCCGACCCGGATGTAGCCGCGGACGCCGGTGTGCTGGTTGAAGTGGCCGCGCGAGAACTGCGGCCCGTAATACATGAGGTGCTCGTGCTCGGGCGCGGTCGGCTCGCCGCCGTGCACGGGGGAGACGCCGCGGATCTCGAACTTGACCGCGCCGTCGACCCGGGGCGCGGTCTTGAACATCGCCGTCGGGTCGCGCAGGTCCTCGGGGTCCTCGAGGACCAGCAGCTCGCCCTCGTACTCCATCTCCTGGGACTCGAACGGCTGCTTGCACTCGTAGCGCAGCCCGCCCGCCTCGAAGCGGTCGTTGGCGCTGATCTCCGGCCGCCGGAACTGGCAGGCGACGCGGCCGTCGGGCAAGTAGAGGCAGACCGAGAGCTCCGCGTAGCCCTCGTTGACGCGGTTGCCGAGCCGCATCCAGCCGCCCATCTTCGAGTCGGCTTCCCAGCCGGAGGCGTAGACGCTCTCGTTGAAGTTGATCAGGTCGTCGGGAGCGTGGTTGAACTCGTCCTTCGGCTCCAGGCGCAGGCCGTTGCTGGAAATCGCGATCCCTCCGTTCGTCTCGCCGGTCCACCGTTGAGCCTAGGTTCGGCCCCGCCGGCCCGGAACTGGCGCTAGCGCCAGTGCCCGCCCCCCGGCGCCGCTGCTGGAATCGCGGGGCGGTGTTCAACCCGATGTCAGCTCCCGAGGTGATCCGCGCCGTCGGCGAGGTGCTGAAGGCCGCCGCCGCCCAGGGCGCGGGCGACGACTACCAGCGCTCGCAGGTCCTCTCCGCTTACTCGATCACCCGCCACCTGGCCGCCGAAGAGGGCGGCCGAGCGCCGCTCTCGGCCTGGTTCGGGGCCGAGCTGGAAGCGATCCTCGGCGATCGCGGCGGCGGCGGTTGGGCCGCCGAGACCGACCCCGCCGCGCTCGGCGAGCGCCTCTCGCTCCTGCTCGCCGAGCTGCGCGCCGCCGGCGACGAGGACTCGCGGCGGATCGCCGCCGAGCTGCGCGCGGCCCTGCGCCAACTCTGCGACCGCGAGGTCGAGACCCTTGCCAGTGCCTAGTGCGCGAACCCATATGAGTGCGATCGAGCCGGAGAGCCGCGAGCGGGCCGCCGCCGCGCTGGCGCTGCTGCAGGGCGCCGGGGTGCTCGGCGCGGCGGCCGAGGCGACCTCGATCACCCAGTTGGAGGGCGGCTGGTCGCGCCAGGCCTACGTGCTCGGGGTCCGCGACGGTGTTGGCGACGACGCGGAGGAGCGCGAGTTCGTGGTCCGGGTGAAGCCGCCGGCGCCGCTGCTGCACACCGACCTGCGCCAGGAGTACGAGACGACGCGCCTCTTGACCGCGCACGGGGTCGCGGCCCCGGTCGCGCACGCCTTCGAGGCCGGCGAGAACCCGTTCGGCGGCCCCTACTACGTGATGGACCGGGCGCCGGGCTCGGCGCCGAACGTCTGGCGGGCCCGCGACCGGGCCGAGCTGGAGGCCAACTGGGAGGCCGGCGGCTCGCTGGCCGAGGACCTGGTCGACGGCCTCGTCAGCATCCACGCGATCCCGGCGGCCGAGGCGGAGGGCGTGCTGCCGCTGCGAAACTTCGAGGCCGCGGTCTCCCACTGGGAGACGGTCCAGAACGAGATGCGGCTGCTGCGCGACCCGGTGCTGGAGGACGCCTACGCCTGGCTGCGTGGCCGCGAGCCCGACCCGATCGAGCCGACCCTGGTCCACGGCGACTACCGGATCGGCAACTGCCTCAACCAGGACGGCCGGATCACCGCGATCCTCGACTGGGAGATCTCCTACCTCGGTGACCCGCGCTATGACCTCGGCTACATCTCGCTCGAGTACGAGGCCGGCAAATTCACCAAGCCCGGCTCCGAGCTCTTGAGCTCGACCGCCGACCGCGAGTGGTTCATGCGCGAGTACGAACGCCGCTCCGGCCGCCCGGTCGACCCCGAGGTCGTCCGCACCTACGCGGTCCTGGCGGCGCTGATGCTGGTCGCGATCCTCACCACCGGGATCCGCATGTACTCCGACGGCCGCAGCGAGGACATCCGCATGGCCTGGGTCCGCTTCGCGATCCCCGGCCTGCGCCAGGAGCTCACCGCGCTGATGGACTACTGAGCTCGCGCCGGCAGCACGGCGCGGGTCATGATCACCGCGGCGTCGACCAGGGCCACCACGAGAGCGAGGTTGCGGGCGACGAGGTCGGGGGCGTCGCTGGAGATGCCGCCGCTGATCAGCGCCGCGGCGACCACGACCAGGGCCGGTCGCAGTAGTCGCGTCTGCTTGCCGCAGAGCACGATCGCGCTCAGCCCGACCAGCCAGACCATGAACTGGGGGCTGAGCACGCGGCTGGTGACGACGAAGAGGAGGACGACCGTGAAGGCGTAGTCCCGGGCCAGGGCGAGGTCGCGCAGCTGCTCGGCGCCGGCGCGGATCGCGCGGTCGCGTGCCCACCACCAGAGCGCCGCGGCCAGCAGGGCGAGGACCGCGGCGACGGTCAGCGCCTCGGAGATCACGTCGGCGGCGCCGGCGTCGATCTCGTGCGAGCCAAACCGGGTCACTTCCGGGACCGGCGTGCCGGTGACGACCTCGTCGAGCTGCCAGTAGGTCGCCGCCACCGACTCTTTCTGCAGGCCGCGCCCGTTCTGGTGGTCGAGGAAGCCAAGCGTGTCGCCGAAACAGAGCTGGGCGACGATGAAGATCAGCGCGACCATTCCCAGCGCGGTCGCCGCCGAGCGCAGCAGCTTGCCCCGGTCCCACTCGCCGAGCAGCAGGAAGGCGGGCCAGACTTTCAGCGCGGCGCCGAGCCCGGCCAGCGCCCCGAACCAGAGCGGCCGCAGGTGGAGAACCAACAGCATCGCCATCGCGACCACGGTCGGAACCAGGTCGAAGCGCAGCAGCGGCAGCGCCTCCAGCATCGGCAGCGCCAGCAGCCAGATCCAGACGCCGAGGTCGTGCCCTTCGCGCCGGCCCAGCCGCATCGTCAGGGCCAGCCCGACCAGGTCGAGCGCCAGCATCAGGATCACGAACGAGACCCCGTAGTCGCCGCCGATCCGCGGGATCATGAAGAGGAACGAGGCGCCGGGTGGGTACTGCCAGGCATCGCCCGGCGGTATCGTCCCGTCGCTGAGCATCCCCGACCAGGTCTCATAGGTCCCGACGTCCTGGTATTCGGCGCCGCCCTCGTGCCAGAACCCGACCTGGGCGACCATCAACAGCCGGGTCAGGACCCAGATGCCGGCCCATGCCGCGTACTTGTAGTCCCGCACGGGCGGGAAGCTAACATGGGTGGCGTTCGCCCACCTATAATCCACCTAGGTTCCACCGAAAAGGAGACGAGCATGGCTGTGAAGATGTCGGTCAACCTTCCTGACGAGGCTGTCGAGAACCTCCGTCAGATCGCCGAGAAAAACGGGATCACTCTGACCGCGGCGCTGCGCCAGGCGATCTCGAACGAGAAATTCCTCGAAGACCAGCTCCAGGACGACGCCAAACTGCTGATCGAGGACAAGGACAAGTCGATTCGACAGGTGGTCTTTAGTAAATAGTCTGGTTCTTAGGAATCGGTTAGGGTCCGGCGCATGGAGGCGGCGGGCGGCGGGCCACAGCCAAACGGGGAGAGCGGCAGCGAGCCGGCCGATCTCGACCTGACCAAGAACGAGTATCTGGTCGAAGCCGAGCGCGAGGACAAAAGCCGCAGCCCGAGGCTCGAGCGAGTCGCGGTCGACACCGTCTCGCTCGGGAAGGAACAGGAGAAAGTGCGGGGCCGCCTCGCGCAGTGGCTTACGGGGGGCGCTCTGGTCCTGATCCTCTTCTTCGCGGTCAGCGTCGCCGCCAACTGGATGCGCCCCGAGGAAGTGAAGACCCTGGCGGCGGTGATCCTCAGCCCGCTGGTCGGGCTCGCGGGCAGCGCCGCCGGTTTCTACTTCGGCCAGCGGGCCGGCTGAGCCGGCGCCCCGCCCCGGTTCAGCTAGGGATCTCGGCCTGGGCGGCGATTACGATGGTGCCGTCCTGGTTCACGCACTCGACGCTGAGGGCGGTGGCGCCGTCGGCGTCCTCGCGCTCGCGCAGCTCGCTGTGGACGGTGTCGCCGGGGCGGACGGGGGCGCGGAAGGTGACCTTGACCTGGGTGCCGGGGGGCAGGGCCTCGCCGCCGGTCAGGCCGGTCAGGGAGCGGAAGAAGGTTTGCAGGGCAATCGGGCCGTGGGCGATCGTGCCGCCGAACTCGGAGGCGGCGGCCGCCTCCTGGTCGACGTGGATCGGGTTGTAGTCGCCGGAGATCTCGGCGTAGTCGTCGATCTGCTCCTGGCTGATCGCTTCGGAGACGGACGGGAACTCGGCGCTCATGACGGGGCCTCCTCTCCGGGGCCGGTCGGCCACATGATGATCTTGCGCCCGGTCAGGGTCCGCTCGCCGTCGGCGCCCGTGATCAGGAACTGAACGACGACGTAGGGGCGCTCGCGGCGCACGTACTTGTCGGCGATCGAGACCTCGATCTCGACCTCGCCGCCGGTCTGCAGCGGGGCGCCGAAGTCGAGCTCGTATTTGGCCAGGACGCCGCCGTTGGGGATCCCCCCGAGGGTCCGGCGCAGAGCCTTGAGGAACAGCACCGGGAAGACGGCCGGCGGCGCCACCGCGGCCTCGCCGGGCTCGCCGATCGGCCCGGCCAGCGAGCCAGCGAGCGCGGCGCTGACCGGCTCGGTCACGGTCCCGAGCGCCTGCCCGACCTCGAGCTCGTCGTAGGTGACGTTGGAGAGCGCGGGGGCCTCGTCGCTCATATCGCCTGGTGGGCGTCGACCGCGTAGCGGGTGAAGTGGCGGACCATGTTCGCCCGGGCGTCGTCCGCGGTGGCGGCGAACTCGGGGCTGTCGTGGGCCTTGTCGAAGTCGGCTTTGGAGTCGAACTCGAAGATCACGAAGCCGGCGACCTCCTCGCCCTCGACGCCCTCCGCTTCGGTCACCGGGCAGATCCGGTAGCTGCGCACATGCGGGATCCGCATCGCGATCGGCTTGTGGTTCTCGTGCCAGTGGGAGACCAGTTCCTCCTGGCTCAGCTCCGGCAGGCGGTAGAGCTCGTAGATGACGGTGTACACGCGACTCCTCCGTGGTTGGCTTTTGGGCCAATTCCAAGGTTTCGACCCGGGCCAAGCCTGAGCCAGCCCAGGCGGCGCGCCAACTGTCAATTGCGCCAGCTTCCGCCGCGGGGGTTCGGTGATTCGATTCGAGCGTGCCCGATTCCGGACTCAAATACGTCGCGGAGCCGGGCGTTCCGAGCACCGTCAGCGCCCTCCTGGAGGCTCGCGTCGAGGCAACTCCGGACGCCCGCTTCCTCAGCTTCGAAGACCACCAGCTGAGCTACGGCGAGATGGTCGCCCGCGCCGACCGCACCGCCGCCGGCCTCGCCGCGATGGGGGTGGGGGAGGGGACCAAGGTCGCCGTCCTGCTGCCGAACTCGCTGGAGATCCTCGACGTCTGGTTCGCCTGCTCGCTGATCGGCGCGGTCCTGGTCCCGGTCAACACCGGTCTGGTCGGCGAAGGCCTGAAGTACATCCTCGAGCACTCCGAGGCCGAGCTGCTGGTCGTCGACGCGGGCCTGGTCGAGACGCTGGAGGGCGCCTGGCCGCTCGGGGAGGGCCTCGGCAAGCGCTTCGTCCGCGGCGACGCCGCCGGCCTCCCCAACGGCTACGAGCCCTACGCGGCCCTGACCGAAGCCGGCGGCAGCGGCCCCCGCGCCGCGGTCGGCCCCGGCACGCTCGCCTCGATCCTCTACACCTCGGGCACCACCGGCCTGCCCAAGGGCGTGATGAACTGCCACAACTCCTACGTCACGGCGGCGCTCGAATTCAGCCGCAACTACGTGCGGATGCGGGAGGACGACGTGCTCTACACGACGCTGCCGCTGTTCCACGTCAACGCGCAGTCGCTGACCACGCTCGGCGCGCTCGTCTCCGGGCGGCCGATGGTGCTCTCGCCGCGCTTCTCGGCCTCGCGCTTCTTCGCCGACCTCGCCGCCCACGAAGCGACCGTCTTCAACTACATCGGCGCGATGCTGACGATGCTCTACAAGCAGCCCGAGGGCCCGCAGGACGCCGACAACAAGGTCCGCCTGACCGTCGGCGGCGCCGCCCCGGCCGAGCTCTGGCGCGAGTTCGAGCAGCGCTTCGGCCTCGAGATCCTCGAGATCTACGGCCTCACCGAGTCCGCCACGTTCTGCTGCGGCAGCCCACCCGAGGCGATCAAGCCGGGCCGGATCGGCAAGGCCGTCGGCTGGTCGGAAGTCAGAGTCGTCGACCCCGACGACAACGAGCTGCCCGCCGACGAGCCGGGCGAGATCGTCGTCCGCTCGAAGGTCCCGGACACGCTCTTCCAGGGCTACTTCAAGAACGAGGAGGCGACCGAGGAGGCGATGAAGGGCGGCTGGTTCCACACCGGCGACCGCGGCAGCCGCGACGCCGACGGCTACTTCGCCTTCATCGATCGCCTGAAGGACTCGATCCGCCGCCGCGGCGAGAACATCTCCAGCTACGAGGTCGAGCGGGTCGTCAACTCGCACCCCGGCGTCGCCGAGAGCGCCGCCTACGGGGTCCCGTCCGACCTCGGCGAGGACGAGGTGATGGTGACCGTGATCGCCAAAGGCGAGCTCGACGAGGCCGAGCTGGTCGCCTTCTGCGCCGAGCGGATGGCGAAGTTCATGGTGCCCCGCTACGTGCGCGTCCAGGAGGCGCTGCCGAAGACGGCGACGCAGCGGGTGCAGAAGTTCGAGCTGCGAAAGCTTGGGACCGAGGGCGCTTGGGACAGCCTCGCCTCGGCCGAACAGATCAAACGATGACGAGGAGGACTTTGGTGATGAGCACTGTCAAGGTGGCCGGGATCGGCTGGGCGCAACCGGGCGATGGGGAGCGGCTTTCCCACGCCGAGTTGCTCTACCGCGCGACCAGGCAGGCGCTCGCGGACGCCGGCCTGAAGCGCGACGCGATCACCAGCGCCGTCACCACCTCCTACGACTACGTCGAGGGCCGCAACCTCTCCAACCAGTTCACGCTGGACTCGATCGGCGGGACGATGAAGTCCTGCGACCTGCGCCTCTCCGACGACGGCATCCACTCGATCGCCGCCGGCTCGATGGAGGCGCTCTCGGAGCCCGGCGGCGTGGTCGTCGTCGGCGCCGTGCAGATGGCCGGGACCGAGCTGATCGAGGCGACCAACCGCAGCGTCGAAGAGGTCCTCTTCGAGCCGCTCTACCAGCGTCCGGTGCTGGCCGGCGCCGCCCACCCGGAGGCGCTCGTCTTCGGCCTCGCCGCCCGCTCCTACCTGGCCCGCCACGGGGTCGAGGAGGCGCAGCTGGCCGAGCTGGTCGCCGCCCGCTCGGCCGGCGGCAGCGACGCCCGCACGGCCGAGGAGATCCTCGATTCGCCGGCGATCGGCGGGCCGCTGCGCGAGGGCCACCGGGCCCCCCGGACCGATGCCGCCGCGACCCTGATCCTCACCACCGAGGCCCCGAACGGCGCCCGCGCGACGATCCGCGGCACCGGCTGGGCGGCCGAGGACGGCCAGTTCGCCAACCGCGACCTCTCCGAGCAGCGCCCGACCGCGCTCGCCGCCAAGCGGGCTTTCGCGGCCGCCGGCGTCGCCGACCCGGTCGCCGAGCTGGCCCGGGTCGAGGCCTACAACGCCTACGGGATCGACGAGGCGATGAGCGCCGAGGCGCTCGGCCTGGCCGATCCGGGCAAGGGCATCGAGGCCCTGCTCGACGGCGCCAAGGTCAACCCGACCGGCGGCCTCCAGGCCAGCGGCTGGGCGCGCGGCGCCGCCAGCCTCGTGCAGGCGGTGAAGGCGATGGAAGAGATGAAAGACCAGCCGGGGGCGCTGCTCGCCTCGCAGGGCTGGAGCGGCCCGGGCGCCTCGTCGTCCGCAGTCGCCGTCTTCGAGATCGACGGCTGAGCCGGATACCTACGAGAGAAGAAAGGCAAGCGAGATGAGCAAGAAACAGCGCGTAGGTGTCGCCTCGGTCGGGATGATGCCGTTCAACCGCGTCCTCGAGGACACCGCCGAGGAGATGGCCTACAAGGTCGCCAAGGACGCCCTCGACAAAGCCGGTCTGCGCCGCGACGACATCGACGCCTGGGTCGTCGGCTCCGCGGTCGACGCCTTCGCCGGCGTCAACGAGAGCGACAAGTTCCTGGTCGCCGGGGCCGGCGGCGCCGGCAAACCCTGGTTCCGCAACGCGACCAGCGGCTCGACCGCGGTCTCGACCCCGGACCTCGCCTACTCGATGGTGGCCTCCGGCCAGGTCGACGTGGTGATGTGCATCTGCTACGAGAAGATGTCCGACAACGAGAACTCCCAAAAGGTCTTCAACTACGTCTACGACCCCGCCTGGGTTCGTCCCGTCGGCCTCAACGTCCCGCTGCAATGCGGCATCGAGGCCCGCGCCTTCCTCCACCGTTACGGGATCGAGGAGGAGGAGATGGCGATGCTCTCGGTCCAGAGCCTCGGCAACGCGCTCGGCAACCCCTACGCCCAGCGCGGCAAGGAGATCACCGTCGAGGACGTGCTCGAGTCCCCCTACATCTCCTGGCCGGTCAAGGTGCTGGACACCAGCCCGGTCTCCGACGGGGCCCGGGCGGCGATCTTCATCAGCGAGGACAAGCTGAAGGAAATCGACGACGACCCGGTCTACGTCAAGGGGATCGGCCGCGGCGCGGACTCCTACTGGTTCATGGGCCGCCGCAACAACGACCTCGGCCGCCTCGACTACGCCTACCTCGGCGCCGACCAGGCTTACGAGATGGCCGGGATCAAGAACCCGGCGACCGAAATCCACGTCGCCGAGGTCTACGACCCCTTCACCTACAAGGCGATGCAGCACATGGAGGCCGCCGGCCTCTGCCCCGAAGGCGGCGCCGGGAAGTTCATCCGGGAAGGCCACGCGGCGCGGGACGGCAAACTGCCGGTCACCCCGTCCGGCGGCCTGCTCGGCGAGGGCAACCCGATCGGCGCCGGGATGTCGCGGATGACCTGGACCTGGCTGCAGGTCAAGGGTCAGGCGGGCGACTGCCAGGTCGACCGCGACGTCGACACCGCGATCAGCACCGGCTGGGGCGGCATGTACCAGTACAACGCGACCATGGTCATCGGCCGCGACTAGCGGCCGGGCAAGAGAAGGAGCAGAGAACATGAGCAACACTGAGCCCGGCGTCACGATTGACGGCCGCGTCGACGTCGAATACCACTGGTCGGCGGGCATCGCCGGCAGCAAGTTCTTCACCGAGCTGCGCGAGAACGGCAAGATCATGGGCACCAAGTGCCCCGAGTGCAAGCGGGTCCTGGTGCCGCCGCGGATCTTCTGCGAGGAGTGCTTCGTCGACACCGACGAGTGGGTCGAGGTCTCGACCTCCGGCGAGATCCTGACCTTCGCCGAGTCCTACTTCGGCCTCCAGGGCCAGCGGCTCGAGGAGCCCTGGTACATCGGGATCATCAAGCTCGACGGCGCCGACGGCGGCCTCTTCCACCGGATCGTCAAGGGCGAGAGCGAGATCGCGATCGGCGGCCGGGTCGAGGCGGTGCTGGAGGACGAGCGCAAAGGCCACATCATGGACATCGTCAACTTCAGAACCGTATGACCCAGCTGGTTCGCCTCGAGCGCGTCGGGGACGTCGCTGAGATCGTCTTCGACGCGCCACCGGTGAACCAGCTCTCGCCCGCCTTCGTCGACGCGCTGGAAGCGGCGATCGACGGGGTCGGCGACGCCCGCGCCGCCCTCATCGTCAGCGCCGTGCCGAAGGTCTTCATGGCCGGCGGCGACATCAAGCTGATGGCGGGCGCGCCGGTCGCCGAGCAGGGGGCCTACATCCGCCGCCTGCAGGCGACCTTCCACGCGCTGGAACTGCTCGAGGTCCCGGTCGTCGTGGGGATCGACGGAGCGGCGCTCGGCGGCGGCACCGAGATCGCCCTCGCCTGCGACATCCGCATCGCCGCCGCCGACGCGACGCTGGGCCAGCCGGAGTCGACGCTGGGGATCTTCCCCGGCGGCGGCGGCACTCATCGGCTCGTCAGGTCCGTCGGGAACACCGTAGCCATGGACCTGATGATGAGCGGGCGCCGGATCAGCGGCGAGGAGGCCGGCGGCTACAACCTGGTCAGCCGCGTGGTCGGCTCCGGCGAGGCGACCGCCGCCGCCCGCGAGCTCGCCGCCGAGCTGGCGAACGGCGCGACCGAGGCGCTGCGGGCGATCAAGCGGCTCGGCCTCGCCTCCTACGACACCCCGCCGGTCCAGGGGTTCGCCGCCGAGGCGGCGGAATGGACCCGGGTCCGTGAATCGGACAACGCCCAGGAGGGCCTAAGCGCCTTCCTCGAGCGCCGCAGCCCTAACTTCAAAGCACCGCTGCCGCCCGACGTCGAGGCCGGGCGCCGGCACCCCAACGCCAGGAGGGAAGGATGAACTTCGAGCCCAGCGACCGCGCCAAGGAGCTGCGCGAGCGCGTCCGTGTGTTCATGGACGAGCAGATCTATCCCAACGAGCGCGAGATCGAAGCGGCGCTCGACGCCGAGGTCGACCGCGAGACCCCGTTCCCGCAGATCCTCGTCGAGATCCGCGCCAAGGCGAAGGCCGAGGGGCTCTGGAACCTCGCCCTGCCCGACGAGGTCGACGGCCCCGGGCTCTCCAACCTCGACTACGGCTGGGTCAGCGAGGAGATCGGCCGCTGCACGATCCCCGCCGCCTACGCCTTCAACGTGCAGCCGCCGGACTCCGGCAACATGGAGATCCTCGTCGAGCACGCGCGCGGGGCCCAGCGCGAGCGCTGGGTGACGCCGCTGCTGGAGGGCGAGATCCGCACCTGCTTCGCGATGACCGAGCCCGACACCGCCGGCTCGGACCCGACCGGGCTCGCCTGCCGGGCCGAGCTCGACGGCGAGGAGTGGGTGATCAACGGCCGCAAGTGGTGGACGACCAACGCGCTCGGCGCCCAGATGGCGATCGTGATGGCCGTGACCGACCCCGACGCCGCCCCGCACAAGCGGGCGACGATGCTGCTGGTCCCGACCGACACGCCCGGCTTCAAGATGGTCCGCCCGCTCTCCAACATGGGCCACGTCGACGGCCCCGGCCACTGGGAACTGGAATTCGAGGACTGCCGCGTCCCGGCCGAGGCGAGCACGCTGAACGAGCGCGGCAGCGGCTTCAAGGTCGCCCAGGACCGGCTCGGCCCCGGCCGCATCCACCACTGCATGCGGCTGATCGGGGTCGCCGAGCGCGCCCTGGAGATGATGTGCGAGCGCGCCAACTCGCGCGAAATGTTCGGCAGCAAGCTGGCCGAGAAGCAGCTGGTCCAGGACTTGATCGCGACCTCGCGGGCGGAGATCGACCAGGCCCGGCTGCTCACCCTGCACGCCGCCTGGAAGCTCGACGAAGTCGGCAACCGCGAGGCCCGCAAGGAGCTCTCGATCACCAAGCTCGTGGTCCCGACGATGGGGCTGAACGTGGTCGACCGGGCGATCCAGGTGTTCGGCGGCGCCGGCGTCTCCGAAGACACCCCGCTCTCCTGGATGTACCGCTACAACCGCATGCTGCGAATCGGCGACGGCGCCGACGAGGTGCACAAGCAGGTGATCGCGCGGATGGAACTGTCCGCCGCGGCCGCCCGACTCGAGGAGGCGCAATGAGTAGCGAGTACGACTACAACACGATCGAGGTCACCCGCCCGCGCGATTCGGTCGCGCTGCTGACCCTGAACCGGCCGCAGCGGATGAACGCGATCAGCTTCGAGATGTTCGACGAGTGGCACGACTTCCTGCCGCGGCTGGCCAAGGACGAGAGCGTGCGGGCGCTGGTCGTGACCGGGGCCGGCCGCAGCTTCTGCGCCGGGCTGGACCTCGACGACGCGGAAAAGCTGCCGCAGATGTCGGCGAACGAGATGATGGCCGGGCAGGAGTACTGGGCCGGGGCCTTCGAACTCTTCCACGACCTGCCCCAGCCGGTGATCGCCGCGGTCAACGGCCCCGCCACCGGCGGCGGCCTCGGGCTGGCGCTGGCCGCCGACATCCGCCTCGCCTCGCCGGAGGCCAAATTCAACGCCGCCTTCGTGCGGATCGGGCTCTCGGCCGGCGACGTCGGCGTCTCCTGGTCGCTGCCCCGCGTGGTCGGGCTCGGCCACGCCGCCGAGATCATGCTCACCGGCCGCTTCCTGCTCGGCGAGGAGGCGACCCGGATCGGCCTCGCCAACCGCCTCGTCGAGGCCGATGGGCTCCTCGACGCGGCCCTCGACGTCGCCGCCGAAATCGCCTCCAACTCGCCCTTCGGGATCACCCTGACCAAGCGCGTGCTGATGGCCAACGTCGACGCCGGCAGCCTGCGCAACGCGACCGAGGTCGAGAATCGCGGCCAGACCCTGGCCACCCGCGGCGACGACTTCAGCGAGGCGCTCGGCGCCTTCCGCGAGAAGCGCACGCCGAAGTTCAGCGGCGCCTGAGCCGGCGGGGACGAGGCGATGGCCGGCGGTCCGCTCACTTTCGGGATCGAGTCCCAGGGCACCTCGGTGCGCGCGATGGGCGAGCTCGCCGCGCTCGCTGACCGCGCCGGGGTCGACGCCGCCTGGGCGCCGGAGCTCTACAACCGCTCGGCGACGATCTCGGTCGCGGAGATGGCCAACCGAACGACAAATTGCCGGGTCGGGACCGCGATCGCCTACGGGGTCGGCCGCAGCCCGCTGATCATGGCCGCCGAGGCGCGCGACCTCGACGAGCTCTCCGACGGCCGGCTCGTGCTCGGGCTCGGCAACGGGACCAAACGGATGATCCACGACTGGCACGGGCTCGACCCCGAGGCGCCGGCGGTGCGGATGGAGGAGCTGGTGCCGCTGCTGCGCCAACTCTGGCGCCTGCACGAGGGGCCGATCGACCACGAGGGCCGCTTCTACCGGCTGAAGTTCAAGCCGACCGGGGAGGTGCCGCCGCCGCTGCGCGAGCGGATCCCGATCTACACCGCCGGGGTCAATCCGCGGATGGTCGAGACCGCCGGCCGGGTCGCCGACGGGCTGCTCGGCCACGCGCTGTTCACGCCCACCCACGTCGAGGCGGTGGTCCTGCCGGCGCTGGAGAAGGGCACGGTCAAGACCGGCCGCGAGCTGAGCGAAGTCGAGGTCGCCTCGCTGGTGATCACCGTGGTCGACGACGCCGACCCCGAGCGGGCCCGGCGCGAGGCCGCCGCCCAGATTGCCTTCTACTCCTCGGCCAAGACCTACGCGCCGCTGCTCGAGTCCTGCGGCTTCGCCGCCGAGGGCGAGGCGATCCGCGAGGCCTTCGGCCGCGGCGACTGGGAGGGGATGGTCGCCGCCGTCTCCGAGCGCATGGTCGACGGCATCGCCCTGGCCGGGACCGGGACCGAAGTCCGCGCCGCCGCCCGCCGCTACGAGGGCCTCTTCGACCACCTGATCCTCTACGCGCCGAGCTACGGGATCGGCGAGGAGCGGGCGCGGGAGAATGCGGAAGCCGTGATCGCGGCGATCGGGGAACAGTGAGCGCCAGCCGCCATGTCGTCGAGCTCGACCGCTTCGGCGGTCCCGAGGTGATGCGCTGGGCCGAGCGCGAGGCGCCGGCGCCGGGACCCGAGGAGGTCGTGGTCGAGGTCGACGCGCTCGGGGTCAACTTCGGCGACACGATGGTCCGCCGCGGCGAGTACCGGCGCGACCAGCCGCTCGACTTCACCCCCGGGTTCGAGGCCGCCGGCCGGGTCGCCGAGGCGGCCCCCGGGCTCGCCGCCGGCCAGCCGGTCGCCGTCCTTAACGACAACGGCCGCGGCTACACCGACCGCCTCATCGTCCCCCGCAAGCGCGTCTTCACGGTCCCCGCGGAGGTGCCGCCGAACCTGGTCGCGGCGCTGTTCATCCAGGGCACCACCGCCTGGTACGCGCTGCACCGCTTCGGCTACGTGAGCGCCGGCGAGTGGGTACTGGTCCACGCCGGGGCCGGCGGGGTCGGGTCGCTGGCGATCCAGCTCGCGGTCGCCGCCGGGGCGCGGCCGATCGCCACCGCCTCCAGCGAGGAGAAGCTGGAGATCGCCCGCGGCCACGGGGCCGAGCACGCCTTCCTCGCCGACCCGAAGACGCTGGCCGGCGAGATTCGCGAGGCGACCGACGGCCACGGGGTCGACGTCGTCGTCGACGGGGTCAACGGTCCGCTGGTCAACCCGAGCATGAAGGCGCTCGCCTTCCACGGGCGCTACGTGGTCGCCGGGGCGGCGAGCCAGTCGCCGGGCGTGGTCGACGTCCGCGGGCTGATGCCGCGCAACCAGTCGATCGCCGGCTTCGTCACCGCCCGGATCGCCGACCGCGACCCGCGCGAGCCCCAGCACGCGCTCGACGAAGTGATGGCCGCCTACGCGCGCGGCGAGCTGCGGCCGGTGGTCGAGGTGATGGACCCGGCGGAGATCGTCCGCGCCCACGAGCTGCTCGAATCCCGTGCCCACACCGGCAAGATCGTCCTCGACCTCGCCGCCCATCCCCTGAAAGGAAGCTGATGTTCAACGCGCTGCGCACCGATGAGCTGATCGCCGGGATGGGGACGACGATGCGGGCCGCGGCGGCGGCCGCGGGGCCGGCCGACGAGTACGCGCGCGGGCAGCTGCTCTCCGCCTTCAGCGTCAGCCGCTTGCTGGCGGCGGAAGTGCGGGCGACCCCGGGCCTGCTCGCCTGGCTGCAGGGCGAGCTCGACGCCGCCCTGGCGGCGAGCGCCGACCCGGCGGCCGCGCTGGCCCGCGAGCGGGTCGCCGCCGCGGCCGACGGGACCGAGGTCGGCGACGCGCTGGTCGACCTGCTGGCCGAGCTGCGCACCGAGGGCCGCGACCAGGAGCTGCGCGAGCGCCTGCACGCGATCCTGCGCGAGCTGGCGGCGCGCGAGCTGGCGGCGCTGGCCGCGCGCCCGGAGCGCCGGGGGCAGGGATCGTGAGCGCCGCCTCCGAGGTCGACGCCGCGAAGGCGGCCGCGGCGCTGGAGCTGGTGCGCGCCGCCGGCGCCGCCGGCGCCCGGGCCGAGGTCAGCTCGCTGACCCAGCTCGAGGGCGGCTGGTCGCGCCATACCTACATGCTCACGGTCACCGATCCCGAGCGGCCCGAGCCGCTGCAGCTGATCGCCCGGGTGCGGCCCGAGGACTCCGTGCTCGACACCGACCTCGGCCAGGAGTTCGCGATCTACGAGGCGATCGAGGACGAGCCGATCCCCTCGCCGGCCGTGCACGGCTACGAGCCGGCCGAGGAGACCCCGTTCGGCGGCCCCTTCTTTCTGATGGACCGGCTGCCGGGCAAGGCGGTCAACGTCTGGCGCCAGCGCGATCGCGACGAGCTGACCGCGAACTGGGAGGGCAGCCGCAGCCTCGCCGAGGACTTCGTCGACCGGATGGCGGCGATCCACCTGGTCGACCCGCGCAAGCTGGCCGGGGCCGCGGTCGCCCGCGACTTCCGCCAGACCGTCGCTCACTGGCGCGGGATCTACGAGGAAATCCGGCTGGTCAACGACCCGGTGGTCGAGGAGGCCTACGCCTGGGTGCTCGACAACGAGCCCGATCCGGTCGAGCCGCGCCTGGTCCACGGCGACTATCGGATCGGCAACTGCCTGATCGACGAGGGCCGGCTCAGCGGCGTGCTCGACTGGGAGCTCTCCTCGATTGGCGACCCCCGCTTCGACCTCGGCTACATGTCGCTGGACTACCACCGCGGGCGCTTCGTCACCCCCGGATCGCCCCTGGCCGGGGCGGTGGCGGAGGACGAGTGGCTCCACGCCCGCTACCAGGCGGCGACCGGCCAGCCTGTCGACCGCTCGGTAGTCAACGTCTTCGCAGCGCTCGGCGCGCTGATGCTGTTCTCGATCATGGGGACCGGCCTGAAGCTCTACGCAAACGGCGAATCCAGCGATATAAGGGCGGCTTGGTCGCGTTTCGTGTTCCCCGGGCTGCGTGCCGACCTGGCCAACCTGATGGGCTGGTAGCCGGGTTAACGTTCTCTGAGAGGTCAATTTACCGACCGAGCGGCAGGTTGATTATCGGAGGATCCGGTGTATCCTCGATGGCGCGGGTCGGGCGCGACTTCGAGGGAAGAGGGACAAGGTGCAGAAGCGTCTTTTGATCGTCGACGACCACGAGGTCGTCAGGGAAGGACTGGCCTCCGCTCTGGCCGCCGACGAGCGGTTCGAGATCGTCGGCACCGCCGCCAGCGGCAAAGAGGCGCTGGAACGGGCGCGCCAGACGCTGCCCGACATCGCCCTCGTCGACCTGCGCCTGCCGGACATGCGCGGCGAGGACCTGACCCGGGAAATCCGCACCCGCTTCCCGAGCACCGCGGTGATCGTGCTCAGTACCTACCTCGGCGAGGGGACCGTGCGGGCCTCGCTCGACGCCGGCGCCTCCGCCTACGTGACCAAGGCCGCCGGCCTGCCGGAGCTGCGGGCGGCGATCGACCGGGTGATCGCCGACGACGGCGCCACCGACGGCGCCGCGGCGCCGCAGATCGTCAAGCAGCTGCACTCGCTGGTCGCGGCGCGGATGGACGACTCGATCCCGACCCCGCGCCAGGAAGCGGTGCTCGAACTCGCCGCCCAGGGGCTGACCAACGGGGAGATCGGCGACCGCCTCTTCATCTCCGAGTCGACCGTGCGCTTCCACGTGCAGAAGCTGAAGGAGAAGTTCTCGGCGAAGACGAAGACCGAATTGATCGCCAAGGCGATCCGCACCGGGTTCATCGCCCCGGCGCTCGAGGACGGGGTCCCGCAGGCCGAGCTATGAGGGCTCGGCCCCGCCTATGACCGCCGCTGACCCGGCGCTGGCGAGGATGGAGGAGCGCTCGGACCTGGGCGAGCTGGCCGCGGCCGCCCAGCGGGCGCTCGGCAGCGACGCGGTCGTCGTCTCCTTCGCCGCGGTCGAGCGCTCGCCCAGCGGCGAGCGGCTGATCGGCGTCGCCGGGGTCGACGGCCTCAGCGGTCGCAACCTCGACGACCTGCGCCGCGGCCTCACCCACCTCGACGCGGCGCTCGACTTCGGCGAGCGCGAGTGGATCGGGATCCCCTTCCTCGCCGGCACCCGGATCGCCGGCGCCAACATCGTCCTCAGCCACGGCTTCGCCTCGGTCCTGGTCGCCCCCGTCGAGGTCGAGGGGCAGCGGCTGGGCGCGATCTACGCCTTCAAGCGGGAGCCGCGCTCGTTCGAGCGCGAGGAGCTGATCGCGACCTTCGCCCGCCAGGCGGCGATCGCGATGAACCAGGACCGGCTGCAGCTCGACGCCGCCGCCGCGGTCCGCGGCCAGAGCCTGGCGGCGCTCGACGAGCTGGTCCTCGCCGCCCACAACTTCGCCGAGCTCTGCCGGGCGATCGAAAAAGCGGTGACGCCGCTGTTCGACGCGGAGAAGACCGGGATCATGGTCTGGGACGAGCGCCGCGAAGTCCTGCAGATGGTCGGCGGCTCCTTCGGGGCGAGCGAAGAGGTCGCGCTCTCCTGCCAGATCAACGTCCTCGACCCGCACAGCAACTCGGCCCGGGTCTTCACCACCGGCCGCGCCTACTTCACCAACGACGCCCGCAACGACCCCGGGATCATGCAGGAATACGTCAGCGCCTTCGGGATCGAGAAACTGCTCTCGACCCCGCTGACCCTGGCCGGGCGGCCGATCGGCGTGCTCCACGTCGCCAACCCGGGGGAGGACTTCGGGGTCGCCGACCTCGAGCAGGCCGAAGGGCTGACCCCGCGGATCGCCGGCGCGGTCGAGCTCGCCCGCACCCTGTTCCGGCTGCGCCGCCAGCAGCGCCTGGAGGAGATCCTCTCCCAGGTCGCCGTCGCGGTCGCCTCCGGCGAGAGCGTCACCGACTTCCTCAACCCGGCTCTGAAGGGGGTCGGCCGGGCGGTCGAGGCGAGCTTCCTGGCGATGGTCCCGACCGAGGGCGAACCGGCGATCTGGCGCCACGGGGCGAGCCCGCTGGAGGAGGTCGTGCTCGACGAGGTGCGGCGCAAGCCGGGGATGCGCGCCTACGTGGTCGGCCCCCAGAAGGCCGGCGACCCCGGCTGGGCGGTCTTCTACGCGCCGGTCCCCCTCGGCCGCCAGCGGGTCGGGACCCTGGCCGCGCTGCGGACCCGCGGCGAGCCGTTC
>Ga0081539_10003548_pt1 | contig 18957 bp, 16 predicted proteins | sample TabmetS4T2R2_FD_71023 | JGI IMG/M metagenome (GOLD analysis project Ga0081539, IMG submission 71023) | Tabebuia heterophylla rhizosphere microbial communities from the University of Puerto Rico - S4T2R2 | ecosystem: Host-associated > Plants > Roots > Rhizosphere ...
GAGGAATACTCGGGCTCGACGATGGGCAACCTGCCGATCGGCCAGGGTCTCTCGGTGACGCCGATTCAGATGATCGCCGGCTACACGGCGATCGCCAACGGCGGCATGCTGCGCCCGCCGCAGCTGGTCAAGCGGATCGGCGAAGAAACGATCCACGAGCCGCGCGGCAAGCGGGTGGTCTCCCCCGAGGTCGCCGCCGAGGTGCGGGAAATGCTCGAGGGCGTGCTCGCCCCGGGCGGCACCGCGTCCGAGGTCAGCGTCCCCGGCTACACCCTGGCCGGCAAGACCGGAACCGCCCAGGTCGCCGAAGACGGCGAATACTCGGAGACCAAGTACGTCGCCTCCTTCGTCGGCTTCGCCCCGGCCCAGAACCCGCAGCTCCTGACCGCGATCATCGTCGACCAGCCGCAGGGCGAAATCTACGGCGGCACGGTCGCCGCGCCCGCCTTCGGCACGATCGCCTCCTTCGCCCTGCCCTACCTGGGCGTGGCGCCGGAATAGCCCGGGGCCAACCGCAGCGCTCCATATCCTGAGCCAGGCATGAGGCTCAGCGACCTGATCGCCGAAATCCAGCCGCTGGCGACCCGGGGGGACCTTGGGGTCGAGGTCGCCGACCTCGCCTACGACAGCCGCAAGGTGGGCCCGGGGACGCTGTTCTTCTGCGTGCCCGGCGAGAAGGTCGACGGGCACGAGTTCGGGCCGGCGGCGGCCGCGGCCGGGGCGGCGGGGCTGGTGGTCGAGCGCGAGCTCGATCTGGATGTGGCCCAGGTCGTGGTCGCCGACGCGCGGGCGGCGATGGCGCCGCTGGCGGCGCGGTTCGAGGGCGACCCGACCGCGCGGCTGCGGGTCTTCGGCGTCACCGGCACCAACGGCAAGACGACGACCGCCTTCCTGGTCCGCGAGCTGCTGGAGGCGGCGGGGGTTCAGACCGGCCTGCTGGGGACGGTGAAGCAGGTGGTCGGGGGGGTCGAGGAAGAGGTGGTACGGACGACGCCGGAGGCGATCGACCTACAGGCGACCTTCCGGCGAATGCTGGCGAGGGGCGACGTCGCCTGCGCGATGGAGGTCTCCTCGCACGCGCTGGTCCTGCGCCGGACCGACGCGATCGACTTCGACGTCGTCCTCTTCACCAACCTGACCCAGGACCACCTCGACTTCCACGCGACGATGGAGGAGTACTTCGCGGCCAAGCGGCTGCTGTTCGAGCGTGGCGGCGCCGCGGTCCGGATCGTCAACGTCGACGACGAGTACGGTCGCCGCCTGGCCGGGGAATTCGAGTGCGTGACCTTCTCGGCCGACGGCGCCGCGGCCGACTACAGCGCCCACGGGGTCGAGTTCGACCCCACCGGGGCCAGCTTCCGGGCGCGGACGCCGCACGGGGAGCTGGCGCTGCGAACCGGGCTGCCGGGCGGCTTCAACGTCGCCAACGCGCTCGGGGCGCTGGCCGCCGCCGTGGCCCTGGGGGTCGATCCGCAGGCCGCCGGGGCCGGCCTGGAGCGGGCGGCCCGGGTGCCGGGACGTTTCGAGCCGATCGACGAGGGGCAGGAGTTCGCGGTCCTGGTCGATTACGCGCACACCCCGGATTCGATCGAGAACGTTCTGCGGGCGGCGCGGCGGCTGACCGCCGGCCGCGTGATCTCGGTCTTCGGCGCCGGCGGCGACCGCGACCGCGACAAGCGCCCGAAGATGGGCCGGGCCGGGGGAGAGCTCTCCGACCTCGCCGTCCTCACCTCCGATAACCCGCGCTCCGAGGACCCGGCGGCGATCGTCGCCGAAGTCGCGGCCGGGGCGGAAGGGCGGGCGGCCGAGGTCGCGGTCGAGGTCGACCGGCGGGCGGCGATCGCGCTGGCGCTGGGCCGGGCCGAGGCGGGCGACATGGTGGTGATCGCAGGCAAGGGCCACGAGCAGGGCCAGGAATTCGAGAACGGCCGCAAGGTCCCCTTCGACGACCGCGACGTCGCCCGCGAGGAGCTGCGGCGGCTGGGCTCGGCGTGAACCTGACCCCGCAGCAGATCGCCGCCGCGCTCGGGGCTGAGGTCGTGGCCGAGGGCGCCGCCGGCTCGCCGGCGCGGGCGACGATCGACTCCTCGCAGACCGGCCCCGGCGACCTCTTCTTCGGCCTGCGCGGGACCAACCGCGACGGCGGCGAGTTCGCCCCGGCGGCGCTCGCGGCCGGGGCCTGGGGCGCCGTCGTCGGCCCCGCATTCCGTGGTTCCTTTGTCCTGCCTGAGCGGACAAAGGAACCGCGCGATGGGGAGGGGGCGGCGGCGGGGTGGGTGTTCGTCGTCGAGGACCCGCTGGCGGCGATGCAGGCGCTGGCCCGTGCGTGGCGGCGGGCGCTGGGGGCGCGGGTGATCGGGATCACCGGCTCGGTCGGCAAGACCTCGGTCAAGGACATCACCAGGGCGCTGATCCCCGGCGCGGTCCACGCCAACGAGCAGAACCGGAACACCGAGATCGGGCTGCCGCTGACCGTCCTCGCCGCTCCCGAGGCGACCGAGACGCTGGTCCTGGAGATGGCGATGCGGGGCGTGGGGCAGATCCGCGAACTGGGGGAGATCGCCGAGCCCGACGTCGCCGTGATCACCAACGTCGGCCCGGTCCACGTCGAGCTGCTGGGATCGGTCGCGGCGATCGCCGCCGCCAAGGCCGAGATCCTCGCCACGCTCCGTCCCGGCGGCAGCGCCGTCGCCCCGGTCGCGGCGGGCGAGCTGGAGCCGCACCTGCAGGGGCTGGAGCGGCTGCTCCGCTTCGGCCCCGGCGGCGACGTCGAGGCCGCGCAGGCCGAGGTCGTCGACGGCGTCACCGAGGCCCTGGTCGCGACCCCGCTGGGCGAGCAGCGCTTCCACTTCCCCTTCGCCGAGGCCCACAACCTGACCAACGCCCTGGCCGCGGTCGCGGCCGGGGTCGCGCTCGGCATCGCCCCCGCGGATATGGCCGACGGCGCTGCGAGCATAGGCTTCTCCCGGTTTCGCGGAGAGCGGTTGGAGCTTCGCGACGGAATCGTCCTCGTGAACGACTGTTACAACGCCAACCCGGTGTCGATGCGCGCGGCGCTCGACCACCTCGCGACCCTCGGGGCGCCGCGGACGCTCGCCGTGCTCGGCGAAATGGGCGAGCTCGGCGCCGATACGACGCTCTACCACCGCGAAGTCGGCGAGCACGCCCGGGCCAGCGGCGTCGACCTCGTGATCGGAGTCGGCGAGCCGGCCCGCGAGTACGACCCCGACGAGCTGGTCGCCGATCCCGGCGAGGCGGCCGAATGGCTCGCCTCCCACCTCGAAGCCGGCGACGCGGTCCTTATCAAGGGGTCGCGCTCGGCCGGTCTGGAGACGGTTGCCGCGGCCCTGCCCGAGATGCTGGAGGACGCCGATGGGTGAAGTCCTGATCGCGGGGATGGCGGCGATGCTGATCTGCATCTTCCTCGGCCCGAAATTCATCGAATACCTGCGGGTGCGCGAGTTCGGGCAGCACATCCGCGAGGAGGGGCCGCAGGAGCACCACGCCAAGGCCGGGACCCCGACGATGGGCGGCCTGATCATCTTCGCCTCGATCTGCGTCCCCTACCTGGTCCTCTCCGAGCTCGATCCGCAGAGCCTCACCGTCTTCGGCGTCGCCCTCGGCTGCGCCGCGCTCGGCTTCGCCGACGACTTCATCAAGATCGTCAAACGCCGCTCGCTCGGCCTCTCGGCCCGCTACAAGATCGGCGTCCAGGTGGGCCTGGCGCTGATCCTCTGGTGGGTCGCCCGCCACGAGGTCGGCCTCGAGCCGATCCTCTACTTCCGGATCGGCGACGCCAGCATCGACCTCGGCCCGGTCCTCTACTTCGTCCTCGTCTTCCTCGTCCTCTCCGGCTTCTCCAACGGGGTCAACCTGACCGACGGCCTCGACGGCCTCGCCGCCGGCTGCTGCGCGATCGTCTTCCTCGCCTACACGGCGATCTCGTTCGTCGCCAACGAGCAGCAGGACCTGGCCCTGCTCTCGGCCTGCCTGGTCGGCGCCTGCATCGGCTTCCTCTGGTTCAACGCCTTCCCGGCCTCGATCTTCATGGGCGACACCGGCTCGCTCGGCTTGGGCGGGGCGATCGGCGCCCTCGCGGTGATGACCCAGACCGAGATCCTGTTGCTGATCATCGGCGGCATCTTCGTGATCGAGGCGCTCTCGGTCGCGATCCAGGTCTTCTCCTTCAAGACCTTCCGCCGCCGCGTCTTCCTGATGGCCCCGCTGCATCACCACTTCGAGATGATGGCCTGGTCGGAGACGAAGATCATGCTCCGCTTCTGGATCATCGCCGCCGTCTGCTCGGGGATCGGGTTCACGCTGTACCAGCAGTCGATCGGCCGTTAGGCCATCTCGGCAGCGGCCCACACAGGGTCCGGCGGCCCGGCGGAGAAGATGCGTTATGTGAACGCGCCGCCGACCAAGGAGATCCGCCCGCCGCTGCCGCGGGGGCCGGTTCTGGTGGTTGGGCTGGCCCGCTCCGGACGGGCCGCGGCGCGGCTCTTGACGGGGCGCGGGGAGACCGTGCGCGGGGTCGATTCCGGACAGCCCGAGGGGGCGGAAGGACTTCGGGACCTCGGCGTCGAAGTTTTTCTGGATACGGATGGCTTGGCTCAGCTCGAGGGGACGCATACCGTCGTCAAGAGCCCGGGGGTTCCCCGGGAGGCGCCGGTGATCGTGGCTGCGCAGGAGCGGGGGATCGAGGTGGTGGGGGAGCTCGAGCTCGGCTGGCGCGCCCTGCCCAACCGCTTCCTCGCGGTGACCGGGACCAACGGCAAGACGACCACGGTCGAGCTGCTCGGCCACCTCTACGGCGGCGCCGGTGAGCCGGTCGCGGTAGCCGGCAACGTCGGCACCGCGCTCAGCGAGCTGGCCGGCGAGGTCGACCCGGAGGCCACCGTGGTCTGCGAGTGCTCCAGCTTCCAGCTCGAGGACACCAGCTTCTTCGCCCCCGAGGGAGCGGTGATCCTCAACCTCGCGCCCGACCATCTCGACCGCCACGCCGACCTCGGCGCCTACCGCGACGCGAAGCTGCGGATCTTCGCCAACCAGGGCAACGACGACGTCGCCGTCTACAACGCCGACGACCCGGAGCTGCGCGACGTCGACCTCGGTGGCTGCGCCCGCCGGGTCGGCTTCTGCGTCGGCGCCAACCCCGACTGCGAGGTGGCGCTGGCCGAGGGCACGATCTTCTACGACGGCGAGCCGCTGATCGCGGCCGACGAGCTCGGCCTGTTCGGGGAGCACAACGCCGCCAACGCGATGGCCGCGGCCGCGGCGGCGCTCTCGATGGGGCTCGGCCGCGAGGGGGTCGTCGAGGGCCTGCGCAGCTTCAAGGGGGTGGCCCACCGGCTGGAGACCGTGGCCGAGATCGCCGGCGTCCGCTTCGTCAACGACTCCAAGGCGACCAACGTCGCCGCCGCGACGGTCGGCATCCGCGCCTTCGACGGCGGCGTCCACGCGATCCTCGGCGGCAGCGAGAAGGAGGAAGCGTTCGCGCCGCTGGCCGAGCCGGTGCGCGAGCGCTGCGCCGCCTGCTACCTCGTCGGCGATACCGCCGAGCGCCTCGCCGCCGAACTGGCTCCGGTCGCGGCGGCCGGGATCGAGCTGCGCCGCTGCGCCGGCCTCGAGGACGCGGTCGGCCAGGCGGCCGCCGCCGCCAAGCCCGGCGAGGTCGTCCTGCTCTCGCCCGCCTGCGCCAGCTTCGACGCCTTCGAGAACTACGAAGCGCGCGGCGAGCGCTTCCGCGAGATCGTCGCGGGGCTGGGCGCATGAGCACGCTCGCCCTGCGGCGCCTCGGCGTCGGCTCGAAATCGAAGGGCAAGAAGAAGGCCCGCTCGCGGGCCGCCGCGGTCTCGACCGAGTACAGCCTGCTGCTGACCGCGACCCTCTGCCTGCTGGCGCTCGGCGCGGTGATGGTCTTCTCGGCCAGCTCGACGACCAGGATCCTCCAGAACGGCGGCCTCTCCGACAGCGCCTTCTACCTCAAGCGGACGCTGCTGTTCGGCGCCGTCGGGCTCGTGGTCATGCACTTCGCCGCCCGCACCAAAGGCGGGCTGGCCCTGGTGCGGCAGGCGACGCCGCTGATCCTCGGCGGCTCGATCTTCCTCCTCCTGGTCGTGCTCGGCGCCGGCAACACGGTCAACGGCGCCAGCCGCTGGATCGGCTCCGGCTTCATCCAGGTCCAGCCCTCGGAGATCACCAAGATCGCGCTGATCCTCTACGCCGCCGATCTGCTCGCGCGCAAGCCGAAGCGGGTGCGCAGCCTGGAGGGGATGATGCCGATCCTCCTCGTGGTCGCCGGCTGCGCGGTGCTGATGATGCTGCAGCCCGACATGGGCACGACGATGGTCACCACCTTCGCGATCGGCGCAACCCTGATCGCCGCCGGGGCGCGGCCCGCCGACCTCGGCAAGCTGGCGCTCGGGATCGGCGTCCTGGCGCTGCTGCTGACGATCGTCGAGCCCTACCGGATGCAGCGCCTGGTCGGCTTCCTCAACCCCGGCAGCGACGTCCACGGCGCCGGCTTCCAGGCGGCGCAGGCGAAGATCGCGCTCGGCAGCGGCGGCTTCGAGGGGGTCGGGCTCGGCAACGGCGTCCAGAAGGCCTTCTACCTGCCCGAGGCCCACACCGACATGATCTCGGCGGTGATCGGCGAGGAGCTCGGCCTGGTCGGGATCGTCGGCGTCGTCGGGCTGTTCGCGATGCTCGGGTTCGCCGGCCTCAAAATCGCCCAGAAAGCGCGCGACAACTACGGCAAGATCCTGGTCGCCGGCCTGACCTCGCTGATCCTCGTGCAGGCGGTGATCAACCTCTATGCGGTGATGGGCCTGGCGCCGCTGACCGGAGTGCCGCTGCCCTTCGTCTCCTACGGCCTCAGCAGCCTGCTGACCACGCTGTTCGCGGTCGGACTGATCCTCAACGTCGCCCGCGGCGGCACCGCTCCGACGCCGGGCGGTTCTCCGGGTACCCGCGCTGGCAAACTGCGCGTCGTCGACGGGGGGCGCCCGCCCGCCCGTGAAAGGAGCCAATCGAGCAGTGCCAGCAGAAGGTCCAACGGTGGTGGTGGCGGCGGGCGGAACCGCGGGGCACGTCGTCCCCGCGATCGCGGTCGCTGACGAGCTGCGGGCCAGCGGCGCCGAGGTCAGCTTCCTTGGCACCCGCGAGCGGGCCGAGGCGGAGCTGGTTCCCGCGGCCGGTTATGAGATCGACTTCATCAAGGTGCGCGGGCTCGACCGCCGCAATCCGCTGCGCGCCGCCCGGGCCGGGCTGGAGGCGCTGGCCGCGGTCGGCGCGGCGCGCAAGGTCCTGCGGCAGCGTGGGGCCGACGTGGTGATGGGCGGCGGCGGCTTCGTCGCCGGCCCGGCGGGGCTGGCCGCGATCCTCGGCCGCGTCCCCCTGGTCCTGACCGAGGCCGACAGCCACATGGGGCTGGCCAACCGGCTGCTCGCCAAGCGGGCGCGGCGGGTCTGCCTCGCCTTTCCGATCGCCGGCCGCGCGGGCGGCCGCTACGAGCTGACCGGCCGCCCGGTTCCCGCCGGCGTCGTGGGCGCCGACCGGGCGGCGGCGCGCGAGCGCCTGGGGATCCCGGAGGGGACCCGTTGCCTGATGGTCTTCGGTGGCAGCCAGGGGGCGCGCTCGATCAACTTCGCCGCGGTCGAGGCCTTCGCCGAGCGCCCCGGGCGCGAGTTCCGGGTGATCCACCTGAGCGGGACCCGCGACCACGAGGAGCTGGCCGCCCGGCTTGCCGCCGCTCCATATAAAGAGGGGTATTCGCTGAGCCCGTATGAGCCCGACTTCGGCGCCGTGCTCGCCGCCTCCGATTTGGTCCTCGGGCGCTCCGGGGGCTCGGTCTTCGAGGTCACCGCGGCCGGCCGTCCCTCGATCCTCGTTCCCTACCCGCACGCGACCGGCGACCACCAGGCCGCCAACGCGGAGTGGATGCGCGAGCAGGGAGCGGCGAGCGTGATCGCCGACGCCGAGCTCGACGCCGAGCGCCTGGCGAGGGAGGTCGGCGACCTCTTCGCCGACCCGGACCGGCTGCAGGCGATGGCCGAGGCGGCCCGGCGGATCGCCAAGCCCGATGCGGCCCGGCGGATCGCCGACTGCGTCCTGGAGGTCGGTCGTGGATAAGTGGAAGGGCCGGCGGCTGCACTTCATCGGGATCGGCGGGGCCGGGATGAGCGGTCTGGCGCTGGTCTGCCAGCAGCTCGGCGCCGCGGTCACCGGCAGCGATCGCAGCGACTCCTCTTATATGGAGCGCCTGCGCGCCGCCGGGCTCGAGCCCGCGGTCGGCCACGACGCCGCCAACCTGCCGGAGGGGGCCGAGGTCGTGGTCTCAACCGCGATCGCCGCCGACAACCCGGAGCTGGCCCTGGCCCGCGAGCGCGGGATCGAGCCGATTCACCGCGGCGAGCTCCTGGCCGAGCTCTGCGCCGAGAAGCGCCTGATCGCGATCGCCGGCACCCACGGGAAGACGACGACCACGGCGATGGCGGTCTGGGCGCTGCGCTCCGCCGGCGCCGACCCGGCCTTCTTCGTCGGCGGCGAGGTGCCGGGGCTCGGCCCCGCCGGCGAGGCGGTGAACGCCGGCTGGGGCGAGGGCGAGTGGGTGGTCGCCGAGGCCGACGAGAGCGACGGCAGCTTCCTGCGCCTGCAGCCCGAGGTCGCGGTGATCACCAACGTCGAGATGGACCACCACGCGCACTGGGGATCGCTGGCGAAGCTGCACGCCGCCTTCGCCGAGTTCGCCGCCAAGGCCTCGACCGCGGTCCTGCCCGCCGACGGCTCGCTCGACGCGCTCGCCGGGGAGACCGAGGTCGTCGGCTTCGACGCCGAGCGGCCGGGGCTCCACGACCTCCACCTCGCCGTCCCCGGCCGCCACAACCGGGCCAACGCCCGCGCCGCGCTGGCCGCGATCGGGGCGACCGGGATCGACCCCGAGCTGGCCCCGGCACACGCGCTGGCCGAGTTCCCGGGCGTGCGCCGCCGCCTCGAGCTGAAGGGACGCCGCGACGAAAGTCGCATATATGACGACTACGCGCACCACCCGACCGAGGTCCGCGCCGCGCTCTCGGCGCTGCGCGAGCTCGAACCCGAGCGCCTCGTCGCCGTCTTCCAGCCCCACCTCTACTCGCGGACCAAGGCGCTCGCGGTTCAGTTCGGCGCCGCCCTGGCCCTGGCCGACGAAGCCGTCGTGCTCGATGTCTACCCGGCCCGCGAGCAGCCGGTCGGCGAGCTGGCCGGGGTCAGCGGGCTGGCCGTGGCCGAGGCGGCGGCCGATCGCATGGGCGGGAGGCGGGTCGCCTGGATCCCGACCGCGGCCGCGGCCGAGCGTTACCTGGCCTCGCGCCTCGGCGCCCCCGGTGAGGTCATGGTCACGCTCGGCGCCGGCGACGTCTTCAGGCTCGGCGAGGCCCTGGTCGAGGGGAGCGGCTCGTGAGCGCGCCGCCGCAGATCGGGATCGAGCGCGACCGGCCGCTGGCCCCGCTGACCAAGGTCCGGACCGGCGGCGCCGCCGACTTCTACGCCGCCCCCGCCACCCAGGAGGAGCTGGTCGCCGCCTTGCGCTGGGCGCAGGAAGCCGACCAGCCCGTAGGACTGATCGGCTCCGGCTCGAACCTGCTCGTAGCCGACGATGGATTCCACGGACTCGCGATCAAGCTGGACGGCGACCTCGCCGCCTTCGAGCGCGACGGTGAGCGGGTGCTTGCCGGCGGCGCCGCGCGGCTGCCGTCGGTCGCGGCGAAAACCGCCAGCTGGGGACTCTCCGGCCTCGAGTTCGGCGTCAACATCCCCGGCACGGTCGGTGGCTCTGTGCGGATGAACGCCAACGCCTACGGCGGCCAGCTCGCCCGGGTGCTGGAGTGGGTCGAGGTCTCGACCGCGTCGGGTACTGCCCGCCGCGCCCCCGACGAGCTCGGCTTCGTCTACCGCAACTCGAACCTGCGCGAGGGCGAGGTCGTGAGCCGCGCCAGCTTCCGCCTGCGACCCCAGGACCCGGCCGCGATCCGGGCGACGCTGGCGACGATGCGCTCGCGCCGCCGCGAGGACCAGCCCTCGGGGATCAAGACCTTCGGCTCGACCTTCAAGAACCCCGAGGACGAGCGGGCGGAGGGCCGCACCGCCGGGCAGCTGCTCGACGACGCCGGCTGCCGCGGCCTCGCCCTCGGCGGCGCCCGCTTCTCGCCGGTCCACGCCAACTTCGTCGAGAACGTCGACGGCGCGACGACGGCCGAGGTGCTGGAGCTGATGGCGGAGGGCCGCCGCCGCGTGCACGAGCGCACCGGGGTCGCGCTGGAGCCGGAGGTCCAGGTGCTGGGCGAGGTGAGCTGGCCCGGCGGCTGGGAGCTGTGAGGCGCGCGCTCGCGGTCTTCGTTTTCGTCCTGGTCGCGGCCGCCGCCGTCTACTACTTCTTCGTGCGCGACAAGACCGTGGAAGCCAACGTGCAGCCGCTGAGCCTGGCGGCGAGGATCGGCGAAGGCGAGGACGCGGTTCCGGTCAACGCCAACGGCGAGCTCCTGACCTGGCTGACCCTGCCCGAGGATCTGGCCCTGCCGGCGCTGCCGCTCACGGAGCCGCCGAAAGGCAAGCGGCTGCAGGGCCCGGTGCTCGAACAGGCGGAAGTCCTGGGGGCGGTGCCGCCGGTCCTGCGTCCCTACGTCGCCGGCAGCAGCTACGGCGAGGCCGGGGTGGAGGTGGAGCTGACCTCGGGGATCGACCTGCGCTTCGGAACCGCGGCGCAGGCGGACAGAAAATGGAAGGCGGCGGCCGCGGTGCTCGCCGACCCGGAAATCGAAGCGCTCGATTATGTAGACCTGCGCGCTCCGGGAGACCCGGCGGTGGGCGGGGAAGGCAATCTCCTGCCGCCGCTTCCCTGAGCGCAAAGCCCCTCCATGGCTAAGGTTCGACCTTGGAGTGAGGGTCGGAAAAGTCTCAAGTCATGGTCGAGAGTTATCGCTTGCAGGATGCCATTCGGGCGTTTGACAGAGCCGTAACAATGCCCTACGTTGAGCGCAATTTCCGTGCAAGGAGCGCTAGCTTGAACTCTCAAGCATCGCTGCAGGTTCGGACAGAACAAGGGCTCAACTCAAAACCAAGACTTGGCTGAAAACCGATCCATCCCCGGGATCGGCACAGCTGGAGAAAATCGGGAGATGGAATCCACTTACCTCGCGGTCATCAAGGTCGTCGGCGCCGGCGGCGGCGGCACCAATGCGGTCAGCCGCATGATCGACGCCGGCATTCGCGGCGTCGAGTTCGTCGCCGTCAACACCGACGCGCAGGCGCTGCAGGCGTGCGACGCCGACATCAAGCTCTCGATCGGGCAGGAGCTGACCCGCGGCCTCGGCGCCGGCGGCAACCCCGAGGTCGGGGCGGGCGCCGCGGCGGAGAGCCGCGACGAGATCAAGGAGGCGCTGAAGGGCGCCGACATGGTCTTCGTCACCGCCGGTGAGGGCGGCGGCACCGGCACCGGCTCGGCCCCGGTGATCGCCGAGATCGCCAAGGAAGAGATCGGCGCCCTGACCGTCGGCGCGGTGACCAAGCCGTTCGAGTTCGAGGGCAAACGGCGCATGCAGCAGGCGCTCGAGGGCATCGAGAAGCTGCGCAACAACGTCGACACCCTGATCATCGTCCCGAACGAGAAGCTGCTGCAGGCGGTCGAGCGCCGCACCTCCGTGCTCGACGCCTTCCGCCAGGCCGACGACATCCTCCGCCAGGGCGTCCAGGGCATCACCGACCTGATCACGATCCCCGGCCTGATCAACCTCGACTTCGCCGACGTGCGCACGATCATGCGCGACGCCGGCTCGGCGCTGATGGGCGTCGGCACCGCCTCGGGCGAGAAACGCGCCCTCGACGCCGCCAAACTGGCGATCACCTCGCCGCTGATCGAGGAGTCGATCAAAGGCGCGACCGGGATGCTGCTGAACATCACCGGCCCCGAGGACCTCGGCCTGTTCGAGGTCAACGAGGCGGCGCAGCTGGTCCAGGCCGAGGCCGACGACAACGCCAACATCATCTTCGGCTCGGTCGTCGACCAGTCGATGGGCGACGAAATCCGCGTCACCGTGATCGCCACCGGCTTCGAGGGCTTCGAGCTCCTGGCCCGCTCGCCCCAGCGCGTCCGGCGCCGCTACGAGAGCCGCCCGCGGGTCGACGCCGAGGACCGCGAGATCCGCAAACTTCGGGTCTCCGACGACGACATCGACGTCCCCGGCTTCCTCAAAGAATAGGAACGCGCCGCGCTCAAATAGGCTGGGTCGCGTGAGTGACCCAGCCCCCCGCCGCACGCCTCTCTATGAGCAGCACGTCGACCTTGGGGCCAAGGTCGTCGACTTCGCCGGCTGGGAGATGCCGGTCAGCTACGAGGGGATCCGCGAGGAGCACTCGGCGGTGCGGACGCACGTCGGGATGTTCGACGTCTCGCACATGGGCGAGGTCGAGGTCGAGGGTCCCGGGGCGCTCGCCTTTTTGCAACGGGTGCTCTCCAACGACGTCGCCAGGATCGAGCTCGGCGGCGCCCAGTACTCCTGCCTCTGCAACGAGTCCGGCGGGGTGATCGACGACCTCTTCACCTACCGGCTCGGCGGCGACCGCTACCTGGTTGTCACCAACGCTGCCAACCACGCGACCGACCTCGCCTGGCTCGGCCGCCACAGCCGCGCGTTCGACGTCCACGTGCGCGACGTCGCCGACCGTTACGCGATGCTCGCCGTCCAGGGCCCGCACGCCCGCGCCGTGCTGACCGCGGCCCTGAAGGTCGAGCTGCCGCCGCGCTTCCACATCTCCCATCCGCGGATCGGCGGCCGCCCGGCTCTGGTCGCCGGCACCGGCTACACCGGCGAGGACGGGGTCGAGATCCTGCTCGACCCGGAGATCGCGGTGCCGATCTGGGTCGAGCTGCTGGAGGCCGGGGTCGTCCCCTGCGGGCTCGGCGCCCGCGACACCCTGCGGCTCGAGGTCTGCTTCCCGCTGCACGGCAACGACCTGACGCCGGAGCGCAACCCGATCGAAGCCGGGCTCGGCTGGTGCTGCAAGGAGGAGACCGGGTTCATCGGCGCCGAGGCGATCGCCACCGCCCGCGCCGAGGGCACGGCCGAGAAGCTGGCCCCGTTCCGGATCGAGGGCCCGGGGATCCCGCGCGAAGGCAACCCGGTGCTGGCCGGCGGCGAGGCGGTGGGCACGGTCAGCAGCGGTACCTTCTCGCCCTCGCTCGAGGTCGGCGCCGGGATGGCCTACCTGCGCAGCGACCTGGCCGAGCCGGGGACCGAGCTGGAGATCGACGTCCGTGGCAAGCATCGCCCCGCCCGGGTAGGTTCAAAACCCCTCTACAAAAGGAGCTGAAGTTGGCCGACCAGAGCTACCCCGAGGACCTGCGCTACCACGAGGAGCACGACTGGGTGCGGATCGAGGGCGAGGAGGCGACCTTCGGGATCACCTGGTACGCCCAGGACTCGCTCGGCGAGGTCGTCTTCTACGAGGGTCCGGAGGCCGGCGCCAGCGTCCAGAAAGACTCCTCCTACGCGGAGGTCGAGTCGGTCAAGGCGGTCTCCGACGTGATCGCGCCGATGTCGGGGGAGATCGTCGCGATCAACGACGCGCTGGCCGACGCGCCGGAGCTGATCAACACCGATCCCTACGGCGAGGGCTGGCTGATCAAGGTGAAGCTGAGTCACCCGGAGGAGGCCGAGCAGCTGCTCGGCGCCGCCGAATACCGCAAGTTGCTGGATTCCTAGGTCGTTGGCCGCGCTCCCCGGTCCCCTAGCCTTAGTGGCGTGAGCCGTTACACGTCCGCAACCCCCGAGGACCGGGCCGAGATGCTGGCCGCGATCGGGGTCGATTCGGTCGCCGACCTCTTCGCCCAGATCCCGGAGCCGCTGCGCCTCGGCCGACCGCTGGACCTGCCCGAGGGGCTGAGCGAGGCCGAGGTCTACGAGCGCCTCGCCGGACTGGCGGCGCGCAACGCCGACGCCGAGTCGGAGGTCTGCTTCGTCGGCGCCGGGATGTACGACCACTACGTGCCGGCGATCGTCGACGCGATCACGCAGCGCTCGGAGTTCCTCACGCCCTACACGCCCTACCAGCCGGAGATCTCGCAGGGCGGCCTGCAGGCGATGTTCGAGTTCCAGACCGCGATGTCGGAGCTGACCGGGCTGCCGGTCTCCAACGCCGGCCTCTACGAGGGCCCGTCCTCGCTCGCCTCGGCCGGCTACCTGGCGATTGGCGCGACCGGGCGCCGGCGCTTCGTCGTCTCCCGCGCCGTTCATCCGCACAGCCGCGAGACGCTCGCCACCTACGCCGGCGGCTACGACGCGGAGGTTCTGGAGGTCGGCCTCGACGGCGGCCTCACCGACGCGGCGGCGCTCGCCGAAGCGGTCGACGAGCAGACCGCGGCCGTCTTCCTCCAGAGCCCGAACTTCCTCGGCGCGGTCGAGGACGTCGAGGAGCTGGGGGCGGCGGCGAAGGAGGCCGGCGCTCTGCTCGTCGTCGCCGTCGATCCGATGACCCTCGGCGTCCTCAAGCCGCCCGGCGAGTGCGGCGCCGACATCGCCCTCGGCGAGGGCCAGCCGCTCGGCAACCGGCTCGACTTCGGCGGCCCCTCGGTCGGGTTCTTCTGCGCCAGCGAGGAGCACCTGCGGCGGATGCCCGGCCGGATCGCCGGCGAGACGGTCGACGTCGACGGCCGGCGCGGCTTCGTCCTCGCGCTGCAGACCCGCGAGCAACACATCCGTCGCGAGAAGGCGACCCACAACATCTGCACCGCGCAGGCGCTGAACGCGCTGGCGGCGATGGTCCACCTCGCCTGGCTCGGGCGGGAGGGCTTCCGCGAGCTCGGCGAGCTGCTGGTCCGCCGGACGGCCTACGCGCGCGAGCGGCTGGCCGCCGTCGAGGGCGTCGAGCCGCTGCACGAGGCGCCGGTCGCGCGCGAATTCGCCGTCCGCCTCGGCGCGCCGGTCGGCCGCGTGCTCGACCGCTGCGCCGAGCGGGGGATCGCCGCCGGCTATCCGCTCGCGCGCGAGTACCCGGAGTTCGAGGACGGCCTCCTCGTGGCGATCACCGAGCGCCGCACCAAGGAGCAGATCGACGCCCTCGCCGACGCGCTCGGCGCCGCGATCCGCGACCTCTCGGGCGAGAAGGCGGGCGTGGCATGAGCGAGAACGCGGCGTTTATGGAAACTCCGATGCAGCGCGAGCGCGCGGTGACGGTCTTCGAGAAGTCCGAGCCCGGCCGGCGGGCAGGCCGGCTGCCGGCGGCCGGAGTGCCCGAGCCGCCGCTCGAGGAGCTGATCCCGGCGAAGCTGCTGCGCTCCGAGCCGCCGCGCCTGCCCGAGATCTCCGAGCCGGAGATCGTCCGCCACTACAACCGGCTCTCGCGGCGGAACTTCGACCTCGACACCGGCTTCTATCCGCTCGGCTCCTGCACGATGAAGCACAACCCGCGGCTCAACGAGCGGGTCGCGGCGCTGCCGGGCCACGCCAGACTGCACCCGGCGCAGGACCCGCGGCGGGCGCAGGGGGCGCTCGAGCTGATGTGGCTGCTGCAGGAGTCGCTGGCCGAGATCTGCGGCCTCCCGCACGTCAGCCTGCAGCCGTCGGCGGGCTCGCACGGCGAGCTCGCCGGCCTGCTGCTGACCCGGGCCTTCCACGCCGATCGCGGCGAGCAGCGCTCGAGGGTGATCATCCCCGACACCGCGCACGGGACGAACCCGGCCTCGGTGACGATGGCCGGCTACGAGGTCGTCAAGGTCGAGACCAACGAACGCGGCGGCGTCGAGATGGACGACCTGCGGGCGAAAGTCTCCGAGGACGTCGCTTGCCTGATGCTGACCAACCCGAACACGCTCGGCCTGTTCGACGAGAACATCGCCGAGATCGCCTCGCTGATCCACGAGTCCGGCGGGACCCTCTACTACGACGGCGCGAACCTGAACGCGGTGATGGGGCACTCGCGGCCCGGCGACATGGGCTTCGACATCGTCCACCTGAACCTCCACAAGTCGTTCAGCCAGCCGCACGGCGGCGGCGGCCCGGGAGCCGGCCCGATCGCCGTCTCGGAGCGGATCGAGCCGTTCCTGCCGCGCCCGCAGGTGGTGCGCCGCGAGGGCGGCAACGGCGCCGGACCGCACTACGACCTCGACCACGAGCGGCCGAAGTCGATCGGCCGGGTGCGCGGGTTCCAGGGCAACTTCGGCGTCTTCGTCCGCTCCTACGCCTACATCCTCAGCCTCGGCTCCGACGGGCTCGCCGAGGCGGCGGAGACAGCGGTGCTGAACGCCAGCTACCTGCGGGCGCGGCTGGCCGGTGGGCGCGCCGGCCGCTACCTGCCGGCCGCCTTCGAGCGCCCCTCCATGCACGAGTTCGTCCTGTCGGGGGCGCCGATGAAGCGCGAACTGGGCGTGAAGACGCTCGACCTTGCGAAGCGCCTGCTCGACTTCGGGTTTCACCCGCCGACTGTGTACTTCCCGCTCCTGGTCGACGAGGCCTTGATGGTCGAGCCGACGGAGACGGAGACGAAGGAGACGCTGGACGCGTTCGCGGACGCGGTCGACGAGATCCTCGCCGAGGCCGAGCGCGACCCGGGGATCGCTCGCGAGGCTCCCTACTCGACGCCGGTCAGGCGTCTCGACGAAGCGAAGGCCATGCGGCGACCGATACTCCGCCAGCCGCTCGGCTGAGCGCGGGGGCGGCGATGACCGAGCGCGAGGCGATCGAGGCGGCGGGGGCGCCGCCGGCGATCGGCCCCTACAGCCACGCGGTCCGCGCCGGCGACCTGCTCTTCTGCTCGGGCCAGATCGCGCTCGATCCCGACCGCGGCGAGATCGTCAGCGGCGCCGCGGCGCAGCAGGTCGAGCAGTGCCTGCGGAACCTCGAGACGGTCTGCGCCGCCGCCGGCACCAGCCTCGGTCGGGCGCTGCGGCTGACGATCTACACGACCGATCTCGAGCAGTTCGGGGCGATCAACGAGGCATACGGGCGGTTCTTCGATGCCGACCCGCCGGCCAGGGTCGCGGTCGGGGTCGCGGCGCTCCCAATGGGGGCGCTGGTCGAGGTCGAGGCCGTGGTGGCAGCCTAGGCCGCGCTCGCCAGCTTCGCGAACGACGGCAGCCGCTGTTTCAGGTCCAGCACCGGGGCGAAGAGATCGCCGTCGCGCTCGAAGCGCTCGACAACGTCGCCCGCCCCGAAGACGAGCTCCTCGGCGTTCTCACGCTCGAGCGCTCGCTCGACCTCGTCCCAGCTGACCGGCGTCGATACGGTCGGGCGCTCGCGGGCGCGCAAGGAGTAGACCGCGATCGTCGTCTTCGTCTGATGGTTCTGCGACCAGTCGACGAAGACCTTGCCCTTGCGCTCCGCCTTGCTCATCTTCGAGACGACCTCGTCCGGGGTCTGCTTCTCGAGCAGCTGCGCCATCGCGCGGGCGAACGGCTTGGTCTCGTCGTAGCTCGTCTTCGCGTTCAGCGGGACATACACCTGCAATCCCTTCGATCCCGAGGTCTTCGGGAAGCACTCGAGGTCGAGGTGTCCGAAGAGCTGCCGCAGCCGGGTCGCGATCCGGCAGCAGTCGATGACGTTCGCCGGCGGGCCCGGGTCGAGGTCGAAGGCGAGGACCGTCGGCTGCTCGGGCTTGCGGCCGAGCGAGAGCGACGGATGAAGCTCGAGCGCCGCCAGCTGCGCCATCCAGATCAGCGTCGGCAGGTCCTGGCAGACACAGAAGTCGATGCCCCCCGAGCGGGGACCGGCGTTCACGTTGACCGTCTTCACCCAGTCGGGCCGGTGCTTCGGGCAGCGCTTCTCGAAGAACGCCGCCTCGGTGTTGTCGACCCCCTCGGGGAACCGCCGCAGGGTCAGCGCCCGGCCCTTCAGGTGCGGGACGATCGCCGGTGCGATCCGCGCGTAGTAGTCGATCACCTGGCCCTTCGTGAAGCCGGCCTTCGGATAGAGCACCTTGTCGAGGTTGGAGAGCTTGAGCTCCCGGCCCTCGACCTCGACGGTGCGATCGCCGCTCGCCAAGCGCCGCTCGTCTAGGAGCGCGACTTCGCCTTCGAGCGCGAGCGCCCGGAGGACTTCGAGGACTTGGCCGACTTCGAACCCGACTTCGAGCCCGATGAGCGGGCCTTGGTCGTCTTTCTCGCGCGGCCGGCGCCGTCCTTCTTCTCGGCGCCCTTGCCGAGCTCCTGGCCGCGGACCGCGGCGATGCTCTCCTCGAGCGCCGCCATCAGGTCGGGCGCCTTGGTCGGCTCGGGCTCCTCGGAGGCCGCGGTCACGACCTCCTTGCCGGCCGCCTTCTGCTCCAGCAGGCTCAGCAGCTCCTCGCGGTACTCGTCCCGGTAGGAGCTCGGGTCGAACTTCGACGAAAGCGAGTCGATCAGCTTCTCCGCCATCTCGCGCTCGCGCTTGTCGACCTTCGGCTGCTTGTCGGGGAGGACGTCGTCGAGCTCCCCGGGCGAGACGACCTCGTCGGCGAAGCGCATCGTCGTCATCGTCAGGACACCGTCGCGGGCGCGGATCGCCGCCAGGCTCTCGCGGTTTCGCAGAACGAAGCGGGCGATCGCCGCCTTGCCGGAGGACTCCATCGCCCGAGCGAGCAGCGAATAGGCCTTCTCGGCGCCCTGGGCCGGGCCGAGGTAGTAGGGGTTCTCGAAGTAGATCGGGTCGATCTCGCCGATGTCGACGAAGTCCTGGATGTCGATCGACCGCGTCTTCGCCGGGTCGAGCTCGGCCAGCTCCTCACGGGTCAAGGTGACGTAGCGGTCCGGGGCGATCTCATAGCCCTTGACGATCTCCTCGTAGGGGACCTCCTCGTCGGAGCCCTCGGCGACGCGCTTGTGGCGAACCCGGGCGCCGTCCGATTCGCGCAGCTCGTTGAAGCGGATCGTCTTCCGCGAGACGGCGCTGTAGAGCTTCACGGGGACGTTGAGGAGCCCGAAGCTGATCGTTCCTGACCAGATCGCTCGTG
>Ga0081539_10003549_pt1 | contig 18946 bp, 17 predicted proteins | sample TabmetS4T2R2_FD_71023 | JGI IMG/M metagenome (GOLD analysis project Ga0081539, IMG submission 71023) | Tabebuia heterophylla rhizosphere microbial communities from the University of Puerto Rico - S4T2R2 | ecosystem: Host-associated > Plants > Roots > Rhizosphere ...
TTCCTGCTCATCATCTCCTACTGGATCGCGCCGTGGCTCGCGGTCTACCTCGCCGACTGGTACCTGCGGCGCGGCAAGCGGGTGGACGGGTTCCTCTACGACCGGCGGCACAACCCGTGGTCCGGGTTCGTGGCGATGGCGCTGGGCATGCTCGTGTCGATCTGGCTCTTCTCGAACCAGAGCGAATACGTCGGCCCGGTACCGAAGAACTACCCGTCCTGGGGCGACGTCACGTTCGAGGTCGGCTTCCTGGTGGCCGCCGTCCTGTACGTGATCCTGTTCCAGTTCCAGCGCGACCGGAACGCCGAGGAGGCCGCCGTCATCGCCTGATTCCCGTCGATCTTGGACTTGTGGCCCCCCACGAAAGCCGTATATCCGTACAACTCGGGCGCCACAAGTCCAAGATCGGCGCATGAGGGGCCGACGGGTGGGTGTCGGGCCGGTCACCGTGTGGTCATACGATTCGCAGCGACACGGCAGCCGACCAGGAAGACGGAAACCATGGAGACGCTGGAGTTCCAGGCCGAGGCGCGGCAGCTCCTTCAGCTGATGGTCCACTCGATCTACTCGAACAAGGACATCTTCCTCCGCGAACTGATCTCGAACGCGTCGGACGCGTTGGACAAGCTTCGCCTGGCGGTGCTCCAGGACGGGCTGGACGCGGACACCTCCGACCTGCACATCGACCTCGAGGTGAACGCCGGCGAGCGCACCCTCACGGTGCGCGACAACGGCATCGGCATGACCCGGGACGAGGTCGTCGAGCTGATCGGCACGATCGCCAAGTCCGGCACCGCCGAGCTGCTGCGCCAGATGCGGGAGAACCGGGACGCGGCGGGCGAGCTGATCGGGCGGTTCGGCGTGGGGTTCTACGCGACGTTCATGGTCGCCGACCGGGTCACCCTGGTCAGCCGCAAGGCCGCGACCACCGAGGGCACGCGGTGGGAGTCCGACGGCGAGGGCACGTACACCATCGAGACGGTCGAGGACGTCCCGGTCGGCACCGCGGTGACCGTGCACCTCAAGCCCGCCGACGAGGACGACGCGCTGTTCGACTACACCTCCGAGTGGAAGATCAAGGAGATCGTCAAGCGGTACTCGGACTTCATCGCGTTCCCGATCCGGATGGGCGACGAGACGCTGAACTCGATGAAGGCGCTCTGGGCCCGGCCGCGCTCGGAGGTCTCCGACGACGAGTACCACGAGTTCTACCGGCACGTCAGCCACGACTGGACCGATCCGCTTGAGATCGTCCAGATGAAGGCCGAGGGCACGTTCGAGTACGAGGCCCTGCTGTTCATCCCGTCCCGCGCCCCCTTCGACCTGTTCCAGCGCGACGGCCGGCGCGGGCTCCAGCTGTACGTCAAGCGCGTGTTCATCATGGACGACAGCCGCGACCTGATGCCCGACTTCCTCCGGTTCGTCAAGGGCGTGGTGGACGCGGCCGACCTGTCGCTGAACATCTCCCGGGAGATCCTCCAGCAGGACCGGCACATCCAGATGATCCGCCGCCGCCTCGCCAAGAAGGTCCTGTCCACCGTCAAGGACCTGATGACCAGCGATCCGGAGAAGTACGCGACCCTGTGGCGCGAGTTCGGCCGGGCGATCAAGGAGGGCCTGCTCGGCGAGCCGGAGTTCCACCCGGCGATCCTGGACGTCGCGTCGTTCGGCACCACGGCGGGCGCCGAGCCGACCACGCTGGCCGGCTACGTGTCCCGGATGAAGGACGGCCAGGACGAGATCTACTACATGACCGGCGAGTCCCGCGCCCAGGTGGAGAACTCGCCGCACATGGAGGCGTTCCGGGCGCAGGGGTACGAGGTGCTGCTGCTCACCGATCCGGTGGACGAGGTCTGGGTCGAGGCGGTGCCGGAGTACGACGGCAAGAAACTCCAGTCCATCGCCCGGGGCGCGGTCGACCTGCCGGCCGCCGAGGGCACCGCGGAACCGGACGCCGCGGAGTTCGGCCCGCTGCTCGCGTACCTCGGGTCCGCCCTCGGCGAGCACGTCAAGGAGGTCCGCCTCTCGCACCGGCTGACCACCTCGCCGGCCTGCCTGGTCAGCGACGCGAACGACATCACGCCGACGCTGGAGAAGATGTACCGCGCGATGGGCCAGGAGGGGCCGCGGATCAAACGGATCCTGGAGCTGAACCCGGCACACCCGCTGGTCTCCGGGCTGCGGGCGGCGTACGCCGAGCGAGCCGGCGATCCGGCACTCGCCGAGACCGCGGAACTGCTCTACGGCACGGCGCTGCTGGCCGAGGGCGGTGACCTCGCGGATCCGGCCCGTTTCGCCAAGTTGCTCGCGGATCGGCTCGCCCGAACGGTCTGAATCTCCTCGCCGGGGCCCGAACGGGCGACCGATTGTCGGCTTGCCGATTGCCGTACCCTGTCCCGCAGTGGATCGTTGCCGCGCAGGACCACTCTGAGCTGGGGAAAGTGGTGACGATGACCGACATTCAGCCTGGGCAGAGCGCTGAATTCGACCTCTTCGACGAGGACGTCGACGTGGGCGAGGAAGCTCCCGAGAAGGACGACTTCGACGACGACGAGATGGGCGGCATCGAGCAGAGCCGCGCCGGATCGAACATCCCGCCGGACACCGGGGAGGCGAGCTGACATGGCGATCCTCATGCAGGTCGGCATCAGCTATCCGCACGAGATGAAGAGCGGGATCGGGCACGTCGCGTGCACGCTCGGCGGTGTCAACTACGAGAGCCGCGGCAGCAAAGGCATCCTCAAGGGCTCGGCCGCGCGCGGCGCCACCAGCCCGCTCTTCAAGCACCACTTCGTCCGGGTGCTGTCGGACAAGGAAGCGGCCCGCGCCAAGCAGTTCGCGGACCAGTGCATCGGGCAGCCGTATGTCTGGGCCGCCGTGCCGCGGGTGGACCCGAAACCGAAGAAGGGCGGCGACTGCTCCGGATTCATGTCCGGCATCATCTGCGCGGCCGAAGGGCGCAATCCGGTCCGGCTGTTCGGCACCGCGACCTGGAAGCAGAACTTCAAGAAGCTCGGCTTCGCCGAGGGACTGCGCAAGTCGGTGCCGATCAGCGGTGGCGGACCGGGCGTGCTGGACCGGCCCTATCCGGGTACGCCGATCGGCCGCGACAGCAAGAAACGTGATCACGTGCGGTGGATCCAGGCGCGGCTCAACTTCGCCGGCAAGGGCAAGGTGAAGCTGGACGTGGACGGCGACTACGGGCCGCTGACCGAGAAGGCGGTCATCGCGTTCCAGAAACAGCACGGCCTTCAGGGGCTGGGCATGTGCGGGCCGAAGACCTGGCCCCTCCTGAACGCCATTCGCTGATCAGGATCGATGTGCCCACGCCCGGCGGCGCTCCGGTTCGGGCAGGAGGATGCAGTCGCCGCACAGGCCGCCGCCGGGGACCCGGTAGTACAAGCAGCAGCTGCGCCGGACCAGGAACCGCCGGGCGTGTCCCGGATCCGGCTGGACCAGAGTGCCGGTGCCGGCGAGCGGTGGCCGGCTCAGCACCCCGGCGGCGACCTCACCCGCCCGCACGGCGCACGCGGGGTGCAGGTCGGCGAGCAGTCCCGTGGCACCGGCAACCGCCGAGGCCACGTTGCCCCACAGCACCCGGGGCGACACCGCGTACCTGAACTGGACCGCGGCCAGCACCGGCGTGACCAGCCCGGCCAGCACGTCGGACAGCGGGCCGCCGGCGGCCGCCGGGTCGTCGTACCCGATCTGCCATCCGGGCCCGTCCCCGCGCCGCCACCACAACCGCGCCGACAGCACCACGCCGTGCATGACCAGCGCGGCGATCGGCGGCGACACCAGCCGGGCCGCCGCGCCGAGAAACGTCACCGACGCCGCCACCCGTGGCTGCACGTCCCCGAGCGACCGGCGGGCGGCCTCGACCAGTTCGGTGACCCCGTCCGGGCCGGCCAGCTCGCCGATCGGGCGCCAGCCGCCACGCGGCGACCAGGGTTCCCAGGTGAAGTACGGGCCCACGGCGGCCGCCGCGCGCAACGCCTCGGCCGGGGACGACACGCCGCCGAGCATAAGCTGCCGGCATGCGCATCGTTTCGCTGCTGCCGTCGGCCACCGAGATCGTGTACGCGCTCGGGCTCGGCGACGAACTGGTCGGGGTCACGTTCGAATGCGACGAGCCGCCGTCCGCGCGGGCCGAGAAGGCGGTGGTCGTCGGCGGCCGGGACACCCGCGGGATGACGCCCGCCGAGATCGACCAATACGTGACGTCCAGGCTGGCGGCCGGCGGCGACCTGTACACGCTGCACGCCGACGCGCTGGCCGGCCTCGATCCGGAACTCATCATCACGCAGGACCTCTGCCGGGTGTGCGCGCTGCCGTCCGATCACGTGTCGGACGCGCTGGACTACCTGGGCTGCCGGTCCGACGTGCTGTCGCTGGACCCGTACTCGCTCGACGAGGTGTTGGACACGTTCCTGGCCGTCGGGGAGCGGGCCGGGGTGCCGGGCCGGGCGAAGGACCTGGTCGACGGGCTGCGGGCCCGGCTTGCCCGGGTGGCGTCCGCGGTGGCCGGCCGGCCCCGGCGCCGGGTCGCGGTCGTGGAATGGGTGGATCCGCCGTTCACCGCCGGCCACTGGGTTCCGGACCTGGTTCGCGCGGCGGGCGGCGAACCGGTGGCGGCCCGCCCCGGCGAACGCTCCGTCCAGACGACCTGGGCCGAGCTGGCTTCGGCCGAACCCGGGGTGGTCCTGGTCACGCCGTGCGGCTTCCACCTGGACGGGGCCGCCGAGCAGGCCCGGGCGGTGGCTCCGCACTTCCCGGGTGCCGAGGTGTGGGCCATCGACGGCGACGGCCTGGTGGTGCGTCCGGGTCCGCGGCTGGTGGACGGCGTCGAGGCGATCGCGGCGTTGCTGCACCCCGGCGCGGTCTCGCCGCCCCCGCCGAACGCGATCCGCCGGGTGGCATAAAACCGCGGGCCCGGTCAGACGATCACACGAACAGCGTCACCCACACCCGCGCCGCCCGGCCGCTGACCCGCCACCGCTGCGTCGATCTTGGACCGGTGGCGCCCGATACTGGGAGATTCGCTAGGTTTGTGGAGGGCCACGGCTCCAAGATCGACGCAGGGGTGGTGGTCGGAGGCCGGGATAGGGTGAGAGCGGGCGGGGGCCGGGCGACGGGCGGCGGCCAGCGTTCGCACGTCCCGGGCGAAGCTCCACGTCAGCGCGCCCAGCGCCCCGATCAGCGCCAGCACGGTCACCGCCGGCGGCAGAAGGCCGGCGACCGCCACCGCGAGGACCACGCCCTGCAGCGCCGCCACGACCTTGCGGGACCGTTTCGGATCCAGCGGCGCGGCCAGCCACGGGAACGCCCAGGACGCGGCGAGGAAGACGTACCGGAAAGCCCCGATCGTGACCGTCCACCAGCCGGCCGTCGCGCCCACCGCGACGCTCAGTACCAGGATCAGGAACGCGTCGACCTCCATGTCGAACCGCGCGCCGAACCGCGACACGCAGCCGCACCGTCGCGCCACCAGGCCGTCCATCCCGTCGAGGGCGAGCGCGACCCCGGTCAGCGTGGCCAGCACCGCGGTCGGCACCGGCCGCTGCAGCGACGTGACGGCCAGGGCGGTCACCCCGGCGACCAGGCTCGCACGGGCCAGCGTCACCGCGTTGGCCGGTCCGAGCGCAGGCATCCGGGCCGTCCGCAGCCCTGCCGTCAACAGACCGAACAGGATCAGCGCGTACGCGGCACCCGCGAGGCCGCCCTCCACCGACACTCCGGCGGAGACGCCCAGGGCCGCCAGCAGGAGGAACTGGACGGCCAGCCCGATCGCCGGTCCTCTCGGCGTGCGTGCCGTCGCCGTCGCGTTCCCGAAAGTCACCATGCCTCCGAAAGCCTTGATCGGATCCGGTTATCGTTGCCACCTATCCCGGCACACGCGTCCGACGCGCATCCGGTTCAGCGATGGGAGTGTGATACCGATGTCGCGTGACGCCCGCGCATTCTGGCTCGTCTCCCCCGGGCATGGCGAGATCCGGCCGGAGACCGTCCCGGATCCGGGCCCCGACGGCGTCTTGATCCGGACGCTCGTCAGCGGCGTCAGCCGGGGCACCGAGACGCTGGTGTTCCGTGGCGGCGTGCCGGAAAGCCAGCACCGGGAGATGCGCGCGCCCTTCCAGGCCGGCGACTTCCCGGCGCCGGTCAAGTACGGCTACCTCAACGTCGGTGTGGTCGAGCAGGGCCCGGCGGACCTGCGCGGCCGCACGGTGTTCTGCCTCTACCCCCACCAGACCGCGTACGTCGTGCCCGCCACCGCCGTGACCGTGGTGCCCGACCGGGTACCCGCCACCCGTGCCGTGCTCGCCGGGACCGTGGAGACCGCGGTGAACGCGCTGTGGGACGCCGCTCCCCTGCTCGGCGACCGGATCGCGGTGGTCGGCGGCGGCATGGTCGGCTGCGCGGTCGCCGCGATCCTGGCCCGGTTCCCAGCCGGCCGGGTGCAACTGGTCGACGCGAACCCGGACCGGGCATCGGTCGCCGCGGCGCTCGGCGTGGACTTCGCGCTGCCCGGGGACGCGGCGGACGGCTGCGATGTCGTGGTGCACGCCAGCGCCACCGCCGACGGCCTGACCCGGGCGCTGGAACTCCTCGTGCCGGACGGTACCGTGGTCGAGCTCAGCTGGTACGGCGACCGCCGGGTCGACGTGCCGCTCGGTGAGTTCTTCCACTCCCGCCGGCTGACCATCCGGGGCAGCCAGGTCGGTGCGATCCCGCCCGCCCGGCGCGGCCGCCGGGACCACGCCGACCGGCTGGCGCTCGCGCTCGACCTGCTCGCCGACCCGGTGTTCGACGCGCTGCTCACCGGCTCGTGCGCGTTCGAGGATCTGCCCGGCGTCCTGCCCCGGCTCGCGAGTGGCGAGTTGCCCGCGCTGTGTCACCTGGTCCATTACCGAGCTTGAGGAGCGTGCGAGTGTTCAGCGTCACCGTCCGCGATCACCTGATGGTCGCCCACAGCTTCACCGGCGAGGTGTTCGGGCCGGCCCAGCGGTTGCACGGCGCGACGTTCGTGGTGGACGCCACCTTCCGGCGCGCGGAGCTGGACACGGACAACATCGTGGTCGACATCGGACGGGCGAGCCAGGAACTGCGCGACATCTGCGCCGCGCTCGGCTACCGCAACCTGGACGAGGAGCCGGAGTTCGCCGGGATCAACACGTCGACGGAGTTCCTGGCGAAGGTGATCGCGGACCGCCTCGCCGAGCGGATCCGGGCCGGGGCGTTCGGGCCGTCCGCCGCCGGGTTGGCGGGTCTCGCGGTCACCCTGCACGAGTCCCATGTCGCTTGGGCCGGCTACGAGCGCGGGCTGTGACCCGCTCCGCCGCGACCGCGCACGTCGTCCTCCCCGGCGGCGTCGACGACCCGGCGACGCCGAGCGGCGGGAACACCTACGACCGGCGGCTCTGTGACGGGCTGCTGGCGACCCGGGACGTGCACGAGATCGCGGTGCCGGGCGACTGGCCGCGCCCTGAGCCGCCGGCCCGGGAGGAGCTGGCCGCGGCGCTGGCCGGGCTGCCCGGCGGCGCGGTGGTCCTGCTCGACGGGCTGGTCGCGAGCGCCGTCCCGGAGTTGCTCGAGGAGTGCCGCGACCGGGTGCGGCCGGTCGTCCTGATGCATCTGCCGCTCGGCGACGAGACCGGGCTGCCACCCGACGAGGCCCGCGCGTTGACCGAATCCGAACACCGGGCGCTGCACGCGTCGGTCGCGGTGATCGTGACCAGCGAGGCCGCCGCCCACCGGATCGCACGCCTGCACGGACTGCCCTCCGAACGCGTCCGGGTAGCGCCGCCCGGCGTCGACCCGGCCCCGCCCGCGGTACCGTCGCCGGGCGGTGGGCGGTTGCTCTGCGTCGCCGCCGTCACCCCGCGGAAGGGGCAGGACGTGCTGGTCGAGGCGCTGTCCCGGTGCGCCGATGTGGAGTGGACGTGCCGCTGCGTAGGTGCACTGGACCGCGCGCCCGAGTTCGCGGCGGAGGTGACCGCCTGGGCCGGCGGGCGGGTGGCGTTCGCCGGGCCGTTGTGGGGTGCGGACCTGGACGCCGCCTATGCGGCGGCTGACCTGTTCGTGCTGCCGTCACGGGCGGAGACGTACGGGATGGTGGTCACCGAGGCGCTCGCCCGCGGCCTGCCGGTGCTGGCCAGCGACGTCGCCGGGGTGCCCGAGGCGCTGGGGACGGCGCCGGGCGGTACGGTGCCGGGCGAGTTGCTGCCGCCGGGTGATCCGGATGCGCTGGCCGCGGCGATCCGGCGCTGGCTGACCGATCCGGATTGGCGGGCGGCCCTGCGGGCGGCGGCCCGGGCGCGCCGGGACACCCTGCGCGGCTGGGACGAGACGGTGCGGCGGGTGGCCGAGGTGCTGGACGCCGTCGCGACCGGCCGGAGCGAGGACGGGGCATGACCGAACGCAGCGAAGCCCGGACCGGGGACTTCAGCGCGGACTGGCTGCGGCTGCGCGAACCCGCGGACGCCGACGCCCGTGCGGCGGACCTGGTCGATCTGATCCGCCCGGGTCTGGCCCGGCCGATCGTGGTCCGCGACCTGGGCTGTGGCACCGGCTCGCTGGGCCGCTGGCTCGCGCCCCGGCTGCCCGGACCGCAGCATTGGGTGCTTGTCGATCGCGATCCCGCGCTGCTGGATCGGGCCGCCGCGACCCTGCCCCGGTACGCCGCGGACGGCGCGCCGGTCACCGTCGAGGCCCGGCTCGGCGACGTCACCGCGCTGAGCGCCGCCGATCTCGCCGGGACGTCGCTGGTCACCTGCTCGGCGCTGCTGGACCTGCTCACCGCCGACGAGGTCGAGGCGATCGCGGCGGCCCTGGCGGCCGGGGGCACGCCGGCGCTGTTCACCCTGTCGGTGTCCGGTGAGGTGCGGTTCGACCCCCCGGATCCGCTGGACGCGGTCGTGGCGGCGGCGTTCGACGAACACCAGCGGCGCACGGTCACCTCCGCCGGCCAGGGAAGCCGGACCTCCGGGCCGGGCGCGGGCGAGGCCGGCAGTGCGGCCGGTGGCGCCCGCCGTCTGCTCGGCACGGACGCCCCGGTGGTCACGGAACAGGTCTTGACGGCGCTCGGCGGCCGGGTCACCGTCCGGCCCAGCCCGTGGCGGCTCGGCCCGGACCGCGCCCAGCTCGCCGCCGCCTGGCTGCACGGCTGGCTCGCCGCAGCCGTCGAGCAGCAGCCGGACCTGCGCGTCGACGCCTACCGGGAACGCCGGCTCGCCGGGCTGGCCGCCGGAGCGGTCACGGTCACCGTCGGCCACCGCGACCTGCTCGCCTGGTTCCGTTGAGCCCACCCGCCCCGGAGCGGCCGTCGACCCGGCACGGCCGCGGAGCCGTCACCCCGTCCAAGGGGTGACCTTCGCCGACCGGCTGAACCCGCCGACCGGACGACGGCGTATAACTCCCCGAGGAAAGCGAGAATGCGCGTGAGTCGATCGAGGTGGGCGTGGATCCGGCTGCTCGGTGGCGCCGGGATCATCGCCGTTCTGTGGTGGCGTCTGGGCACCGGCGCGTTCGTGGCCGGGATCCGCGTCGTCGACGCTTCCGCGATGCTCGCGGCGTCCGGTATCGGGGTGGCCACGACCGTCTTCAGCGCGTGGCGGTGGCGCCTGGTGGCGGCGGGTCTGGGGCTGCGGCTGCCGTTACGAGCCGCGATCGCCGACTACTACACGGCGTTGTTCCTCAACGCGGCCCTGCCCGGCGGGGTGCTCGGCGACGTCAACCGGGCGGTCCGGCATGGACGGGAGGAGGGTGACGTCGGGCGCAGCGTACGGGCGGTGATGCTGGAACGGACCGCGGGGCAGGTCGTGCTCGTCGGGGTGGGGCTGGCGGTGCTGCTGACCGTACCGTCGCCGGTTTCTGAACAGCTTGATGTGTACGGCCCGGCCGCGTCCATTGTGGCCGTGACCGCCGCGGTGGCCGGGCTTGTCGTTCTCGCGTGGGGGGCCCGGATGCGGCGGGGCACGTCCCGGGTCGCCGGCGCCGCCCGAGCCGGAGCCGCCGAGATCCGGGCCGGGCTGCTGTCCCGTCGCGCCTGGCCGGGAGTGGTGCTGGCCTCGACGATCGTGCTGGCCGGTCACCTCGCGACGTTCCTGGTGGCCGCCCGCGTGGCCGGATCGACCGTGCCGCTGCTCCGGCTCGCCCCGCTGATGGTGCTCGCCCTGCTCGCGATGAGCGTGCCGGTGAACGTCGGCGGCTGGGGTCCCCGCGAAGGGGTCACCGCGTGGGCGTTCGGTGCGGCGGGGTGGAGCGCCACCCAGGGCCTGACCGTCGCCGTCGCGTACGGGGTGCTCGCCTTCGTGGCCGCCCTGCCCGGCGCGCTGGTTCTGGCCACCCGGGCACTGTCGCGCCCGGCACCCGCGCCACATGGGTAGCCGGTCAGGCGAGCCGGAACCGGTCGGACAGCTTGTACCGCAGCAGCGCCACGTCGCCGATCTGGCGTACTTCGGCCAGTTCCGCGCGCCGCCCCGGGCGCCACGGGAACGCGCCGTCGCCGACGAACCGGGGCGCCCGGGAGTCGCCGACGAAGAACGGCGCCACCACCAGTTGCAGCTCGTCGGCGAGCCCGGCGGTCAGGAACTGCGTGTGGACGGTCCCGCCGCCCTCGACCATGAGCCGGCGGATGCCGCGGGCGTACAGGTCGGTGGCCACCTGCCGCAGGTCGACCGGGTCACCCCCGTCCACCACCGTGGCCACCGCACCGAGCCGCTCGCGGGCCGAGGCGAGCGCGGCGGTGCCGCAGTACACCAGCTTCTCCCCGTCGCCGGTGGTGAAGAACCGGGCCGCCGGATCCAGGTCGCCGCCGCCGGTCACGGTCACCTTGACCGGGCTGGGCCGCTCCCCGCGGGCGACCCGGGCGCGACGGCGTTCCGCGGAACGTACCAGCAACCGGGGGTTGTCCTGCCGGATGGTGGCCGCGCCGACCAGGATCGCGTCGCAGCCCGCGCGGACCGCGTCCACCCGGTCGAAGTCGGCGTCGTTGGAGAGCAGCAGCCGGTCGTCGGCTGCGTCGTCCACGTACCCGTCGATAGACATGCCGCAACTGAGCAGCGTGTACGGACGCACGACCATCGACCAAACATAATCGGGACCGGCGATGTGGGCACGACTGCCGCCCCGGGTGTGTGGTGACGAGCGTCAACGAGCGGAATTCCGGGGCGGCGGGAACACTTGTCGGGTTGTTAGGAGGCTCGATGTCACAAGCACCGGCGATGAGGTCCCAGCCGACCAGCGTGCCGCCCGCGCGGATCCGGCGGCGGGTGACGCTGCCCATGGAGTTCGCCGACGGGTACGCGACCACCGCGTGCGTGTTCACCTTCGACGGACTGGTCGACGGCCGGGAACACATCGCGCTGGGGCTCGGCGACTGGCGCCGGGCGCTGGCCCGGTCGGCCGAAGGGGGCCCGGCGCCGCTGGTCCGCCCGCATAGCGAATGCCTGACCGGGGACGTGTTCGGCAGCACCCGCTGCGACTGCGGTCCCCAGCTGCGCGAGGGCGTGGAACGCATCGTCGCGGAGGGTGGACTGCTCCTCTACCTGCGACAGGAGGGCCGCGGGATCGGCCTGTACGCCAAGCTCGACGCGTACGCTCTGCAGGACCGGGGTTTGGACACCTACCAGGCCAATCTCGCGCTGGGCCGGGGCGAGGACGAGCGGGACTACACCGCAGCCGCGCAGATGTTGCGGGCGCTGGGCGCCGACCGGGTCCGGCTGCTGAGCAACAACCCGGACAAAGCCGCGCAGCTCGCCCGGAACGGCGTGACCATCGTGGAGCGGATCCCGACCGAGGTGCACCTGTCCGCGGACAACGCGCGCTACCTTACCGCCAAGGCCACGCATTCGGCGCACACTATCGCCCTTCCGATGGACGATTGAGACGGTGCCCCGGGGATGGGGCACCATGATGGGGTGGCGGACGATACCAAGGGACAGCGGGTCGATCCGAATGTGCTGATCTCCGCCGTCGAGCAGGCGCCAGTCATCCTGCTGATCTGCGAAGGGCCCGATCTCACGGTGGTCGGGTTCAACGCGGAGCTGCGTGCGCTCATGCCCGGGCGCGAGGCGGTCGGCCGCCCGTTGCGGGACGTGTTCTACGAGCTGAACGGGCAGCAGTTCATGGCCCAGTTCACCGGGGTCTATCAAACTGAGAGACCGGCCACCGGGCAGCAGTGGCGGGTACACCTGGACCGGCCGGACGGCTCGGTACGCGAGATATACGTGGACTTCAAGATCACCCCGTGGCGGTGGCCGGACGGCAGTATCCGCGGCGTGGTCGGGGCCGGGCACGACGTCACCGACATGATCCGGGCCCGGATCGCGGCCGAGGAGAAGGCCGAACATCTGCGGGAACGGTACGAGCAGACGCGTGACGTGGTGACCGCGCTGCAACAGGAGCTGCTGCCGGCCGGCCTGCCGGTACTCCCGGACCTGTGGGTGGCGGCGAGCTACCTGCTGGCCGATGCGGACACCGCGGCGGGCGGGGACTGGTTCGACGCGATCGCCCGGCCGGACGGCACGGTGGCGCTGATCGTCGGCGACGTGGTCGGGCACGGCGTCACCGCGTCCGGGGTCATGGGTCAGCTGCGGGCGGTGCTGCAGGACCGGCTGCACGGCGGCGTGGACCTCGCGGAGGCGCTGGACGCGGCGGACCGGTTCGCCCGGGAGCGGACCGCGGCGCGGTCGACCACGGTGTGTGTCGTGCTGATGGACCCGGCCGACGGCACCGTGACGTACTGCACGGCCGGGCATCCGCCGCCGCTGCTCATCGGCCCGGACGGCGGCACCCGGTACCTGCTCGGGACCGGCGCCTCCCCGCTCGGTACCGGCGGGTCGTTCCCGGTGCGGACCGACCGGCTCGCCGTGGGTGAGCTCCTGCTGCTCTACAGCGACGGCATTCTCGAACGGCCCGGGCGGTCCATGCCGGCCAGCTCGGTGGAGCTCGCCCAGGTGGCCGCCGACAGCGCCGCCGGCCGGGCGCTGCACGACCCGTCGGCCACCCCCGCCGACCGGGTCTGCACGCAGGTCGTGGAGCTGCTGGTCCGCGCGACCGGGCACGCCGACGACATCACGCTGCTGGCCGCGCAGCGGATCCCTCCGGCGCCGCCGCTCCATCTGGAACTGCCCGCCGAACTGACGTCGTTGCGGACCTCCCGGGTCACGTTCGCCGACTGGCTGGACCGGATCGGGGCGAGCTCGAACGACGTGTTCGCGCTCCAGCACGGGCTCAGCGAGCTGATCACCAACGCGGTCGAGCACGCGTTCGGCGGGGACCTCGGCCGGGACCGGGTGACCGTGGACGCGTCGCTGAGCCGGCAGGGCGACGTCGAGGCCACGGTGACCGATCACGGCCGGTGGCGCGAACCGACCCGGCAGGAGACCCGGGGACGGGGCCTGGCGCTGACCGCCCAGCTGGTGGAGAGCCTCCGGGTCGAGCCGACCCGGTACGGGACAACCGCGACCATCCGCCGCCGGGTGAGCCGGCCGGCCCGGATGCTCACCGGGGAGCTGCCCGGCCGGGAGCCGGCGGCCCCGGCCACGGAACGGACCGGCATGACCGTCACGGAGCTGCCCGGCGACGACGAGACCCGGGTACGCGTGGACGGCGTGGTGGACGCCGAGACGGCCGCTGGGCTCCGCCAGGAACTGCTGCGCCGCAGCCGGGGCGGCACCGTGCCGCTCGAGGTCGACCTCTCCGGCGTGACCCACCTGGCCAGCGCGGGGGTGTCCGTGCTGCATCACGTGGCGGAGCGGCACGCCGACCAGGGGGCGAAGCTCACCCTGCGGGCGCTGCCCGGCAGCCCCGCCGAGCAGGTCCTGGCGCTGGTAGCGCTCCCACACGTAACCGAGCCCTCAGCCTGACCCGCCCGCCCCGCCCCGCCTCCGGTCGGTTGATCATGGGGTTGGCATGGCGATTTGTCCGTATTGGGCAACCTAACGGGCTACGGGTTGGTGGGCGGGTGGGCCGGGCAGCCGTGCGCCTTCCGCCACGCGGCCACCGCAGGGGCGGCCGAGCGGTTCTGCCCCTCGCGCCAGGCGTCCAGGTACGGCCAGGGCCAGACCACGCCGCGCTGGGTGTACCAGTCACCGACCCGCGCGCACGGGGGCGAGATGCCGAAGTGCAGGTGGCAGGCGCTGCTGTCGCCGCTGTCGCCGGTCCGTCCCAGCGTCTGCCCGGTGCGTACCCGGACCCCGGGTTTGATCGTCGTCAGGACGGCCGACAGGTGTGAGCCGTAGTAGCGCACACCGTCGTCACCGAGCAGCGACACCGACAGGCCACCGCGGGTGGCGCCGGCGTTCACCGACGGCTTCCACAGGTCGACCCGGCTGACGGCCAGGATCGTGCCCGAGGTGACCGCGACGAACCGGTTGCCGCACGCGGTCATGAGGTCGGTGGCCGGGTAGTCGTGGTGGACGTGCGCGTACGAGTTGCGGCCGATCACCGGAAACGCGTAGGTCTCGGGTCTGCTGGTCGGGCTGGCGGACCGGCCGGGCGTGCTGCTGGGGCTTGGCGCGGCGCTGCTGGGCTCCACGGCCGGGGTGGCGGTGTCCGTGCTCGCCGCCGGAAACACCGGCGCGCCGCCCGACGCCTGGGTCCCGCATCCGCTCACCGCCACCACCGCGGCCGTCAAGAGGCCGAACCCCCGTCGGCTGAATCGCACTCGCCGTACTCCTTTCCACAGGAATGCCCCGGGCGCCCCGCGCGACACTACTATCGCCCGGTGACTTCCGCCGTGGACTCCCCCGCGCTCGAGGTGCTGCACCGCGTGTTCGGCTATGCCGCGTTCCGCGGGCGCCAGCAGGAGATCGTCGAGCACGTCATCGGCGGCGGGGACGCGCTGGTCCTGATGCCGACCGGCGGCGGCAAGTCGCTCTGCTATCAAATTCCCGCTCTGGTACGCCGCGGCGTGGGTGTGGTGATCTCACCGCTGATCGCGCTCATGCAGGACCAGGTGGACGCGCTGCGCACGCTCGGCGTACGGGCCGGGTTCCTCAACTCGAGCCAGGGTCTCGACGAGCGCCGGGCGGTCGAGCGGGCGTTCCTCAACAACGAGATCGATCTTCTGTACGTGGCGCCGGAGGGGCTGAGCGTGCCGGCGACCCAGCGGCTGCTGGACCGGGGGGAGATCGCCCTGTTCGCCATCGACGAGGCGCACTGCGTCGCCCAGTGGGGGCATGACTTCCGCCCCGACTACCTCGGGTTGTCGATGCTGCACGAGCGGTGGCCCGACGTACCCCGGATCGCCCTGACCGCGACCGCGACCACCGCGACCCGCGACGAGATCGCGGTCCGGCTGAACCTGACCGAGGCACGGCACATCACGGCCAGCTTCGACCGGCCCAACATCCAGTACCGGATCGTCCCGAAGAGCGAGCCCCGCCGGCAGCTGCTCGACCTGCTGCGCACCGAACACCCGGGCGACGCCGGGATCGTCTACTGCCTGTCCCGGGCGTCCGTGGACAAGACCGCCGAGTTCCTCGCCGGGCAGGGCATCACCGCGCTGCCGTACCACGCGGGGCTGGACGCGGCGACCCGCTCTGCGAACCAGGCCCGGTTCCTGCGCGAGGACGGGCTGGTCATGGTGGCCACGATCGCGTTCGGCATGGGCATCGACAAGCCGGACGTGCGGTTCGTGGCGCATCTCGACCTGCCCAAGTCGGTGGAGGGGTACTACCAGGAGACCGGGCGGGCCGGGCGGGACGGGCTGCCGTCGACGGCGTGGCTGGCGTACGGGCTGGCCGACGTGGTGCAGCAGCGCAAGCTGATCGAGGCGTCGGACGGCGACGCCGCGTTCCGCCGCAACGCGTCGGCGCACCTGGACGCGATGCTCGCGCTGTGTGAGACGGTCTCCTGCCGGCGCGGGCAGCTGCTGAACTATTTCGGTCAACCGGGAATGTCCGCCTGCGACAACTGCGACACCTGCCGTCACCCGCCCCAGGCGTGGGACGGCACGGTCGCCGCGCAGAAGCTGCTGTCCACGGTGCTGCGGTTGCAGCGCGAGCGGGGGCAGCGGTTCGGCGCCGGCCAGGCGATCGACATCCTGCTGGGCCGGAAGACCGAGAAGGTGACCCGGTTCCGGCACGATGACCTATCGGTCTTCGGCATCGGCACGGAGCTCGGCGAGCCGGAGTGGCGCGGCGTGGTCCGCCAGCTGCTGGCCGCCGGCCTGCTCTCGGTCGCCGGCGAGTACGGCACGCTGGCGCTCACCGACGCCAGCGCCGACGTGCTGCGCGGCACCAGGCAGGTCCCGATGCGCCGCGAGCCGGACCGGATCCGGCCCGCACGGGCGGCCCGGAGCCGCGCCGCCGCCTCTGCCGGGCCCGGCGCGGCAGGTCACGCGGCAGGCGCGCTGCCGGCCGCCGATCAGGCGGTCTTCGAGCGGCTGAGGGCGTGGCGCGCCGGGGTCGCCCGCGATCGGAAACTGCCCGCGTACGTGATCTTCCACGACGCGACCCTGCGGGCCATCGCGGCTGCCCGGCCCACCACGCTCGCACAACTCGGCTCGATCAGCGGCATCGGGCAGAACAAGCTGACAAACTTCGGTCAGCAGGTGCTGGATACGCTCGCGGACAAGTGACCGCCGGACCCCGGATCCGCCGACCCGGACGGACCGCCGGGCCCGGATCCGCCAACCCGAGCCCGGCGACGAGCACGCCGGCTCGCGGCCGACCTCCAACCGCGACCAACGACCTGCAACCGCGACCGGCCAGCCCAACCGCGACCGGCCAGGCCCGACCGGGGTGACCGCTCACCGGCAGCGGCCGATCACCTACTGCGGCTGGGAGATGTTGACCATCCACGGCACGCCGAACCGGTCGACGCACTGGCCGAACTCGTCGCCCCAGACCTGCTTCTCCAGCGGCATGGTGACGCTGCCGCCGTCGGCCAGCCTCTCGAAGTAGCGCCGCAGGTCGTCGCCGTTGTCGCCGCTGAGGCTGATGGTCATGTTGTTGCCCGGGTTGTACGGCATCCCCGGCGGGGTGTCGGCACCCATCAGACAGTAGTCATCGGTCGTGACGAGTTGGCCGTGCATGACCTTGTCGGGGCCGGCGTCGGCCATGCCGAACTCGGCGAACGTGTTGATGGTGAGATCACCCCCGAAGACATCCCTGTAGTACTCGAGGGCCTCGCGCGCATTGCCGTTGAACGAAATGTACGGATTGAGACGGGATGACATCGCAGACTCCTTTGTTTGCGGGCGACCGTTCGGCTTGGCGACCCTTCAACCCGCAGGCTAGACCTGCCCTCTGACATTCTGGAGGCGTACGAATGGCCGACGGCCCAACCCAAGCACCAGACCGTTCAGTTCGCCGCGCAGGTGGCCGAACAGAGCGATGTGCGGTTAGCGGCGGATCAGGCCCGGCGGCGGCGCCGGTCGGGCGTCGCGCTGATGCTCGTCGTACTGGTGTTCGGCGCCGGGGCCTCCTGGGGGTGCGCCACCGCGGTCTGGCGCGAGCAGCACCGCGTCCTCGCCCAAGGCATGGATCATGAGACCGAAGACATCGTCGCCTCCCTGGTCGGCCAGGTCAGCGACTACCAGGAAGCCCTCGAGGACGTGGCCGCGGCGCTCGCCACGCAGAAGCCCCTCACGGCGAGCGCCTTCGACGGGATGGCCTCGAACCTGACGCCGGACCGGTTGCCGGGCACGACCGGCGTGGCGTTCATCCTGCCGGTGCTGTCCGAAGACCTGGCCGTTGTGCAGGCGACCTGGCGGGCGCGCGGCGCCCAGGGCCTGATCCTGCGACCGGCCGGCCCGGATCCGCCGCACGAGTTCGTCATCTTCAGCCGGGCCGTCGGCGACACCGCCCCGGTTCCGGGCGGGGACGTGATCGCGAGCCCGGACGCGGCCGAGGCGCTGCGGATCGCCCGGGAGACCCGCTCGTTCGCGATCAGCCGGGCGCACGTCCTGCTGCGGGACCGGGCGCTGCCCAGCAGCCGCCGCCAGCAGTCGTTCACGATGGCCGTACCCGTCTTCGACCGGGCCGTCCCGTCGGACGACACGCCGGTCCGGGGCTGGGTCGTCATGGGCGTACGCGGCAGCGACTTCCTCGAGCACGTCCTGGACGATCAGACCGCCAGCGGCGTGCAGGCCCGCATCGTCGATCCGGCGTTGGACGGCATCGTGATCGGGACGGTCCGGGGCGGGAGCCCCTTGCACGACCGGAGCCTGGTGCGCGAGCGGACGCTCGCCGTGGGGCAGCACACGTGGCGCCTGACGCTCTGGCCGACGACCCAGCGGCTGAGCAGCAGTGACCGCTGGGGTGGGCTGGTGACGCTGCTGGCCGGCCTGGCCATCACGCTGCTTCTGGCAGCGCTGGTCGGCGTTCTCGCGACCGCCCGGAACCGGGCCCTGGACCGGGTCGACCTGGCGACCGCGGCGTTGCGCGAAGACATCCGGCGCCGGGAGGCGGTGGAGGCGGAGCTGCACTGGCTGGCGTTCCACGACGAGCTGACCGGGCTGGCCAACCGCGCCCTGTTCTACGACCGGGTCGGGCAGGCGCTGCGCAGCCACCTCCGCAACGGCCGCAACTTCGCCGTGTTCTTCCTCGACCTGGACGGGTTCAAGCAGGTCAACGACGCGTACGGGCACGGCGCCGGCGACCTCGTGCTGCGTGAGGTGGCCGAACGCCTCCGTACCTGCGTGCGCGAGGGTGACACGACGGCCCGGTTCGGCGGTGACGAGTTCGCGGCCATCCTGGAGGACATGGCCGAACTGGGCGACGTGCACCGCACCGCCGAACGGATCATCGCGGCCGTCCAGCAACCGATTGACATCGGTGGCCGGGAGACCCGGGTGAGCGCCAGTGTCGGCATCGCGCTGAACCGCGCGGGCAACACCGCGGACGACATCCTGCGCGAGGCCGACATGGCCATGTACACGGCGAAGACCACCGGCAAGTCCCGGCACGTGGTAGCCGGCGACCCGGCTACCACGCCC
>Ga0081539_10003550_pt1 | contig 18946 bp, 17 predicted proteins | sample TabmetS4T2R2_FD_71023 | JGI IMG/M metagenome (GOLD analysis project Ga0081539, IMG submission 71023) | Tabebuia heterophylla rhizosphere microbial communities from the University of Puerto Rico - S4T2R2 | ecosystem: Host-associated > Plants > Roots > Rhizosphere ...
CAGAACTGGACTCCAGTTACGGTGCCAAATGGCGTAACCGATGTGGCGACCTTTGATGTTTCGAATCAAACGGCTATCCGTGTGGCGGCGGGCGTTAAAATCAGCGGGATCGTTTTCAATGCTGGAGCAAGTACTTACGACATAACGGTAACGGCGAAATTGACCATTGTCGGGGAGGGAGTTGTTAATAACTCAGGAACGACTCAAACTTTTAGCACGGCACGCCCTCCTGTGAGCGGCTACGGCGAAATTGTGTGGAGGAGAGAGGCAAGCGCTGGCAATTCGGTCCTCTATGCGATCGGAAGGCCAACGGACGATTATCACGGAAGCGCCCAGACTGATATGCTGTTTTACGACAACTCCAGTGCTGATCATGCCACAATTGTCACCGAGACAAGCGGCGTCTATTTCACCGACACCTCCACGGCGGATCACGCTAATATTCTTAATGCCGAGGGCGGAAACCCCGGTGGGTTCACGTGGTTTGAGCAAGAAGCAACCGCCGCCGACGCAATCATCACCAACGAAGGAGTCTCAACTGACGACTTGGACATCTGGGCAGGCGCCACCTTCTTCGACAACGAGTCCACTGCCGGCAATGCGATGATAATCTGCGGTAGTGGATCAGGGGGCGGCGCCGGGGGCATCGCCTCTTTTCTCACTAATTCTACGGCGGGGAACGCCACCATTGTGGTCAACGGCAAAGCCGGTAGTCCCTCGTCGGGCGGTATTGTTAATTTTGGGAACGACAGCACGGGCGGAACGGCGAGGATCCAGTTATTCAACAGTGGGACGCTTCTGCTCGACTTTCATAACGAGGATACGGCTGTCACAATCGGCTCGCTCGAAGGCAATGGCCTAGCTCTCCTCGGTGGTGGGCGCTTGGCTATCGGCAGCAACAATCTCGACACGATCTTTAGCGGAGAGATTCGCAGCAAGAATGCCGGCGGCACCAGTGGATCACTGACGAAGGTTGGCACAGGAAGGTTAACCTTAACTAATGAGAATACCTATTTTGGCGGAACGGTAATCGAAGATGGCACGCTCCTGGTTAACAATAAGACCGGCTCGGGACTTGGGACGGGGGCAGTTCAAGTCACGGCCGGGACACTCGGTGGTAGCGGGATTATTTCCGGCGACGTCACGATAGGAGTCGGAAATGGATTCGGTGCGGTCCTGGGTCCCGGCGAAAACTCAGTGACTCCTGGAATGCTAACAATCGAGAGCCAGGTTACTTTCATGGTTGATGGTACGTACAGGGTAACCTTCGATACCAACGGTCCCTCGGCCGACGTGCTGGTTGCACAAGGTGTCCAAATCAGCGGCGGACAAATCCTCTTCAATGACAGAGGGAACAGCACTCTGACACCCGGGAGTGTCTTTACAGTGATTGACAATACTTCGGCAAATCCGATCGATGGCACCTTCGCTAACCTTCCCGACGGCGGAACGATCACCGTCGGTGCCAATTCGTTCGAAGCCAATTACGAAGGCGGTGACGGGAATGATCTGACGCTGACCGTGGTGCAATAACAGAACTCAACTGCCTAATTGGTTTATGAAAATCAGACTCTTAATTCTCATTAACCTGGCTTTCGCGTTTCATGCACAAGGCGAGAACGCGACCCGGAATCTCAGTCTTCCTACCAGTGACGGCAATGCAGCGCCTGCCCAAGCGGCCGGTGAGGCTCCTGATCTTGTGGAAAGTTTCTCAGTCGACTCCTTTCCAGTGGGCCTTGCCTTCGATGGCGACGATATTTGGGTGACTAGTGATGTTCCGCTGGGCAAAGTTACAAAACTTCGGGCGAACGATGGCGTAAACCTTGGTTCTTTCGACGCAGGAGGTAGTACTCTCTACGCGGCTTTTGACGGCACGAATGTTTGGTTTACAAATCCAGACAACAACACCGTAACGCGCTTGCGCGCAAGCGATGGCACGCCACAAGGTACTTTCTCTGTGGGTGCCCGCCCAACCGGAATCCTCTTCGACGATGCCAACATCTGGGTGGCTAACGAATTCGACAACACCGTATCTAAGTTACAAGCCAGTGATGGAAGGTTGCTTGGCACCTTTCGGACCGGCACAAGTCCGTTCGAATTGGCCTATGACGGCGCAAATGTTTGGATAACAAACCTCGATAGCGGAAACGTGACCAAGTTGCGTGCGAGCGACGGTACTTTGCAGGGCGAGTTTCGGGTGGGAGGGCGCTACCCGAAAGGCATTTGCTCTGACGGGGAAAATATCTGGGTCACTACTACACGCAGAGTGGCCAAATTGCGCGCGAGCGACGGCACTGTCATCGCCACTGGACACATCGGCGAGTTCGCAAACGATCTCGCTTTTGACGGAGTCCACATCTGGGCGACGAGAAGCGGCGACGGTTTCCATACGACAGATGCGTTGATTGAGCTAAATCAGTCTGATGCCAGCATTGAGAATGTGTACAGGACCGAAGAACATCCGGTCGGTATTCTCTTTGCTGGAGCCAGCATCTGGGTGACAAACTATTTTAGTGCCACGGTGGTCAAGTATAGCGGGATCCAGATCGGGCCGGATCTCCACACCTTGACCTTAAGCAACCTGGCGGACGGTGGCGTCGTGAATGTGAACGGCACGAATCTGCAAGCCAACTACCGCGGCGGGGACGGGAATGATCTTACACTTACGGTGGTCCCATAGCCGTGTCTTGGCGAAACGAAACGAATCGAAATCGGCTTTTTCGAAGAAGCGATTCTTAGATATTCGCTTAATTCCATCTAATTCCGCTTATCGGGACAACTCGACGTCCAACCTCAAAATTTCCATACTGAATCGGAACCAACACCCAGACATTGGTGTTGCTGCTATATGGTTATGGAATGTATAAGGCGACTACTCGAAGGCTAGCGAAGCCCCTGCCTGTATGCTCTGACAAAGATCGGTTGCACCTTATTAGCGAATTGCTGCATCTGAAGTTGTGCCAGATCATCGATTCTGACGCCTGGAAGAAGCGTGCTAAGACGCTGTTTAACGGTCGATTCATGTCGCGTTTGATGGAATCCGAAAGTCATCATCCAAGGCGTGTGAAATCCGAAAATTCTCTTAAAGGCCGGAACGCAGTCCTCTAGCAAAGCGGTGTTATTATCGGATGGGAATTGGTCTCGGTGGTCTGGATCGCCATTTGAATGCTTAAATGACTCATAGGCCGAATAAAGATTCTCCCATGTTACCGTCTGCTTGAGCACTGGACCGCCGGAACCCCGCGCTTCTCCCAGCTTATCGAGATTCTGATGCGCTACGCAGGCCAGAATATGAATTGAGACCGGATCGCCGAAGCCGAACCAGAGTTCAATCGCAGTGTCTAGAATTCGCGCCAGAGCCTCGTTGCGACTGACGAAAACAAGCAGCCCCAACCGCCGTTTCATCACCGTCTCTTCGTCGTGAACGTCGCTTCTCTTTCGTTTCCGCCTTTGCCTCTTGCTTTTGCCCCCCATCAATTCGAGTTTGCATCATGGCTGAGCGCGACGCCAACCAAGATGCTCTAGAGCAAGTCGAGAAGATCACGGATTCGACCCGCGACAACGGCGAGGATTTGCTCGAATCCGAGGACTTGAAGCGCCAGCTCCGGGAAGCTCGTAAGCGCGAAGGATTACCTGAGCCACCGCGCCAAGAGCCGGTCTAGCAGACCGGAGAGATTCGATTCTCTCCGCTTGGCGCGTTCCACGTTCTTCGTTGTGAGCGTCACATTATAGGCGGCCTTGCCCTGCGGCTTTCGTCCCGAGCCTTTCCGTTTCCCGCCCCACTTAGGCTTCGTTTCCACTTGAAAAAATCTCCATATTTTCTTCTTTACAATCTTGATCTTATGCGCATAATTTCAAGTAGTCAATTCGGAATATGAAGCAACTGAGCAGAGAAAAGCAGGCTTTAGTTTTGGCAGCGTTGCGCGAAGGCGCGCCACTGAACGCGATCACGAGAATGTTCAAGGTGAGCATTCACACCATGCTTCGCGTGGTCCGCGACACTGGCGAAGCGTTCGCTGACTACATGGACAGGGAGCTTCGCGATCTGCCATGCTCCCGAATCGAGCTTGATGAACAGTGGCAATTCGTCGGCTGCCACAAGGGCCGGATGATCGCGCCAGAACCGGGCAAGGGAGATTTCTGGCTGTGGGCCGCGATTGATGCCGACACGAAATTGGTTTTCTCGCATCGCATCGGCAAGCGGGACTGGATTACGGGCAACATGTTCGTCGAGGACGTGAGCAATCGCGTCCGCCGTCCGGTGCAGATCGCAACCGATAACTTGCCCGCGTATCCGTTCCACATTCGGCAATGCTTCGGTTATGAGGGAATTAGCTACGGGACCGAAACCAAGATTTTCGGCGAGCCGGAACTACCAGATGGCACATTGGCCCGTCTTGGACGCAATGAAGGCGTCCGCAGGATGGTCACAGCGGAGCGAAAAGCGGTAGTCGGCTCGCCGGACTTAGAAACCCTAACCACGAGCCATATTGAGCGCGTTTTCCTGAGCGTCCGGCAAGAGCTAAGGCGGTTCGCGCGTCGCGGTCTCGGCTACTCGAAAGACCTTGCCATGCACAAGGCAGCCGTTGCTCTTCACTTCGGGATTTATAATTACGTCCGCGTCCATAAGACCCTCGGAACCACGCCAGCGGTCGCCGCAGGTGTCGAGGCTGAGCGTTGGAGTTTAGAACGGGTCGTGGACATGACGAACAACTATCTTAGGCGTAAAGAAGATGCGCGATTCGAGGCAGCCTTCGCAGCACTTGAAAAACCATAACCAAACAGCAGCAACACCACGACATTTTATATGACATATATTGTCTGATGTAGTTGCGATATGACTGGTCGAACTTGGCATCATTCCAATGCAAGGCTTCACCAACTCTCCTGGAAGCGTTACCTTTGGGACGAAATGTCAGAATCTGTCCTTTGCGAACCCAGCTCCGATCCACAATGGCAGCAGTATTATGATCTGCGGTGGCGAGAATTGCGGGCGCCCTGGGGTCAACCGCGCGGCTCGGAGAAAGATGATCTCGAGGCTGCTAGTCAGCATCTAATGATCGTCGAAAATGATGACGTCGTTGCTGTCGGACGTCTGCATTTCAATACTCCCTTCGAAGCTCAGGTCAGGTTCATGGCCGTGGCAGCGTCGGCTCGCGGTCGCGGCCTAGGTCAGCGCATTCTGCGGGAATTAGAGCGCAGAGCGCGATCCGCGGGTGCCCATTCAATCGTGCTCAACGCGCGGGAAAACGTGCAAGGGTTCTATGAAAAGGAAGGTTTTTCCGTGGTTGGCCCGGCGCCTCTCCTTTTTGGTGCGGTGCCGCATGTTCGGATGCGCAAGGTGCTGAGGTAAAGTTGCGCTGCTCGATCGGCCTCGCCGGTGGCGGCTCAGACCGTCGTGTGATGTTTCTGCCCGGAATGCCAGGAACATGACGACTTTGTCATTAAAAGAATTGCCAACCGGCGCACCCCTCCGGTAGGATCGCTAATCTTATGAGGAATTTTTCTCTTTCCGTCGTGGCCGCGCTCGTGTTCGCGGCCGGTCATTCGCTGCACGCTCAGACCTCTCCGCTGCGGTATCGCACGCAGTCGTATACCGTCGACTCCGGCTTGCATTCCGGCAAGGGGGCCCAAAGCGAGGCGCAGGTCGCCTTTAGCACAACCGTGAAAGCGGCCGGCGTTCCCTGGATCAGACTGAGCTTTAGCGAAGTCTCCCTAGGCAAGCGCAGTTATCTGACCCTCACGTCACTCTATGATGGCGCGGTTCAGCGCCTCGATGCCGGTGCACTCGCTCAATGGCAGAACTCGAGCGCCTATTTCAACGGGGACGCGGTGAAGCTGGACCTCTACGTTGCGGCGGCCGACAGGAATGTTTTTGTCCGCATGAATCAGGTCATGGTGGGATTCGAATCGGGCGACCCGGAAACCCAGTGCGGCCCAGTCGATGACCGTGTCGCCTCGACCGATGATCGCGCGGCTCGGCTTCTCAACGTCGGGTGCACCGCCTGGCTGATTGAGGATGGCCGCCTGGTCAGCGCCGGGCATTGTGTTTCCTCGTCCGGGTCGCTGAACACGGTCGAGTTTAATGTGCCTCCGTCTTTGCCGAACGGCATCATTCAGCACCCCGGGCCGGAAGATCAATACGCGGTGAACGTCGCCACGCGGGTCTTCAGCGATGCCGGGATCGGCAACGACTGGGGAGTGTTCGAGACTTTTCCGAACAGCCAGACAGGCCTGACCCCGCTTCAGGCGCAAGGGGTTTTCTTTAATGTGGCGCAGGACCTCACGCCGCCGGTGATTCGAATTACCGGCTACGGCATCGATGATGGAAGCGCCAACCAAACCCAGCAGACCAGCACCGGACCGAATGCCGGCTCTTCGGGCACCACCATGCGTTACAAGACCGACACCGAGGGCGGGAATTCGGGCAGCCCAGTGATTGACGAAGCGACCGGCAACGCCGTAGGCGTGCATACCAACGGCGGTTGCCTAACGAACGGTGGCGGAAGCAACAGCGGCACGAGCACATTCAACACCGCGTTGTGGGCACAGATCGGCAATAACGGCGGCGGTGACGAGATCACTCTCACCGCGCGCGTTCGACAGCAGGGCAATCGCGCCCGCGCATCCCTGCGCTGGGATCCCGCCGATGGCGGCGAGGTCGATATCCTGCGCAACGGCGTCGTTGTGCAGACGACCGCCGATGACGGGAGCACAGTCGATAACCTTAGCGGCATGACCGGCAGCTTCACCTATCAGGTTTGCGAAACTGATTCCGGCACCTGTTCGAACGAAGCCACGGTGACGGTCTCGCTCTGATCGAATGCATGGCTGCGGCTGCCGGGGCAGCCTGCTTCGGCAGCCGCATCAATCGGTCGGGTTGAGACCTTGACCCGCCACGGTGACTTGATACGCTGGCCAGCTCAGACTCGCCAGCTTATGAACCTGCACAATCGTTCGATCGCTCGAAATCTTCTCTTCCTTCTCTGTCCCATCGTCTTTTCGTTAGGCGGCGCATCGCCTGCCACTGCGCAGGGCGATTCCCGCTCGCTCCAAGAGCAAATGACCCCGGAGCAATTCAAGGCGGCCGGTTTGAACAAGCTGACGCCGGAAGAACTGGCGAGGTTGAACTCGTGGATCCAGGGTGATCGCGAACAGGCTGTCCAGACCGCAGTGAAAAGCGCCCGCAAGAAAGCCGCCGAGGAATCCGAGCGCGACAAGCGCAGTCTGATCGTGAGCCGGATCGATGGCGTTTGGAGTGGCATCGCGCCGGGCATGGTGATCACGCTCGAGGACGGTTCAAAATGGAAGCTCGCCAACAAAGAGGACCATTTTGGCGGCTACGCGGATCATCCGGCGGTCGCGGTTTGGAAAGCCGGTTTCTTCGGCTGGAAAATGCGAGTCAGTCGGATCGCGGAGTTTTACGTCAATCCGGTGCGCTAGGAAGAATCAGCGCTCAAACTAAAAGCAGAGCAGGCCGAACAAAAAATCCTTGGAGGGCATCCGCCCCGTCGGTGCCCCGCTTCACTGCCAGCGAGAAGAGCCGCTCCGGCGAGAAGCGACTTCCCTCCAGTCCGCCAATGATAATTCCCTGGCCCGTTCCAGGTCGTCCTTGTGCAGCGTGAAAGAAGATCGCTCCTGCCGCGCTGGCCGCGTTTTGCACAATCATATCTATGCTCAGATTCGCGCCTTGGAGGGCATCCGCGCCGTCGGTGCCCCGCTTCACCGCCAGCGACAAGAGCCGCTTCGGCGAGAAGCGACAACGCGCTTCCCTCCAATCAGCCAATGTTGTCGTTAGGCAGAACCGGTCTCTGCCGGCATGGCACGCCGCGCCAAACCGAAGGCTGTGTGCGTAGCCTGAGCGGCGCGTTCCAGATCGGCCTCCGCGATCACGACCGCGATCTTGATTTCTGAAGTCGAGATCAGCTCGATGTTGATGGCCGCTTCGCCCAGGCAGGAGAAAAAACGCGACGCCACTCCGGCATGGGAACGCATCCCGATTCCGACGACACTCAATTTGGCCATGCCCGTGGTGGCGGTGACTCCCTTCGCGCCTAATTCCTCAACGAGCGGCTCGAGTAACTCCTTTGCCCGTTCCAGTTCGTCCTTGTACAGGGTGAAAGAAAGATCAGTCGTGCCCGCGCTCGAAGCGTTTTGCACGATCATATCGACGCTGAGATTCGCGGTCCCCAACGCGGAGAAAAGTTTCCCGGCGCAACCCGGTTTGTCCGGCAGGTCCCGGATCGTCACCTTAGCCTGGTTACGTTCCAGACTCACTCCGCGCACGACCAAATCCTCGAGTCTGGCCGGCGCGGGGGTCGCCTTCGTTCCAGGTTCGTCCTTCGAACTTGAGCGCACCTCAAAGTCGACGCCGAATTTCTTCGCGAACTCAACTGCGCGCGATTGCATCACCTTCGCGCCCGCGCCCGCCATCTCGAGCAGTTCGTCGTAAGCGATCTCATCGATTTTGCTCGCATCGGCGACGACGCGCGGGTCGCAGGTAAAGACCCCCTCGACGTCGGTAAAAATCTGGCAATCGTCGGCCTTGAGCGCGGCGGCGAGTGCGATCGCGGTCAGATCAGACCCCCCGCGGCCGAGCGTGGTGGTTGCGCCTTCGGCACTTTGCCCCTGAAAACCGGCCACGATCACAATGTAGTCATCCGATAACAGCTCATGAATCCGTCGCGGTGTAATGTGGGCGATCTTCGCCTTGGTGTGGACACTATCGGTAACGATCCCCGCCGCGGCGCCGGTGAGCGAAACCGCCTTTCCTCCGAGCGCGTTTACTGCCATGGCCGTAAGCGCACTCGATCCCTGTTCGCCGGTCGCAAGGAGCGCATCCAGCTCGCGTGCGCTCGGCTCGGGGGAGATTTCCCGGGCCAGCTTAATCAGGCTATCGGTCACACCGGCCATTGCTGAAATGACCGCGACGACATCGTTCCCGGCCCGCTGCGTGGCGAGGAGCCGCGCCGCCACTCTGCGGATGCGCGCCGCATCTCCGACCGAAGTGCCTCCGTATTTTTGAACGATCAAACCCATATGACGCGCGCTCGCCCCGTTTTCTCCATTCTCGCCCCGGTGTCAAACGCGTCCTGAAGGGGCGTAACGAAATCAGTCTTCGCTGGGCAAAGGCCCTTCCGGCGGAAGACGAAGAGCCGTTTCCCCCTCCCCCCTTTATTCGTTAGGCCAAAATCCTTTGCCGCAACCTGCTTTCACGAGCACGACATTGCTCGATATTGCCTCGCCTCACCAGGATGTGGCGATATTCTCACCCGACAAGAGGGAGCCGATTTCCTGGGCTTTGCTTTACGAATTTTCTGCTCGCTGGAATCGCCGGTTCCTATCCCCCACCCCTTCAAGCTGTCTCGGTGCTCGTGGCGGGGTTAGCATCTTTCTGCGCTGCGGCGCCGTCGAGTTCGATCTCACCCGGACAGGCCGCAGCGAGCGGCGTAATCATCAGCTATTCAATCTGCAAAATGGGTTCGCCCGCATTACGATCACGCGCTCCCCGCTCAATCTGCGGCGGGGTTGCCTTCTACACCGGCAGGGCCCAAATTTCTTCCCGCGATGAAACCGCGATATCTGCTGACTTTCGCGTTCTTCCTTCCCCTTTTCGCCATGGCCGCGCCCCGGCTCAGCGAGACGCTCATTGGTCAATGGCATTACGCCAATGCAAAGGAGAGCTGCACCCTCACATTCCATCCCGATGGCACCTTCGCCGGCACGGTGAGCGAGAAATCAAAAGTGATCTGGCGTTTTGCCGGTCGCTGGTCGGTCTCGCGCAACCTGCTCCATTACGAATACACCAGCTCCTCGCGCAAAGAGACCCCGCGCGGCACAACCGATGAAGACAAAGTCATCGAGGTCACTCCGCAGCATCTGATTATCACAGCGGCGGATGGAAAGCGGCGAACGTACGAGCGGGTCAAAAGCGGGCGCTGAAGAGCAGCTGGGCACCGACTGATTCGGACCAAAGGCGTGTTGAGGAATGTCCGAATGTTTAGTCGCGACGCCACTTCTTCACCTCTTCCTCTGCGGAGATAATGCCCGCAAACCAGGCCCTCGTGATCGAGGTTAGTCGATCTGGAGGCGCAGATGAAAAAGACCAACGCCCATAGGATTTCCTTTCTTTTAGTGCCGCCTTATGGTTTAGGCCCAATCGGCCCGTGGGGCAAGCTCGGAGGTCAGCGGCCGGGGTTATGGTTGGAGCCTGGGAGGGTGGTGATCCAGAGGTCGGTGATCGGGCGGCCGCGCTGAATCTCCACCGGCGGCAAGTTGCGGCGGAAAAGTCTGGCACCGGCGCTGCCCTTGAGGGTCATCGCACCTTGCTCAATGCGCAGCATCGCACCTTCGCGCAAGCCAATCACAGGTGTGTCGTCTTCTTCGTGAAATTGCCGGATGCGCTCTTCCCGCGTCTCGCCCATGTGAGTAGAGGCAGGATCGGGGTCGAGGTAATGCGGGTTAATCTGGAACCGGACCAAGCCTAACGAATCAAAGGACGGTGGCTGGACAATCGGCATGTCGTTGGTCGTCTTGATGGTTGGTCCTGCGACATTCGAGCCGGCGCTCGACCCGAGATAAGGGATACCGGCGGCGACGCGGTCGCGAATAGGTCCAAGCAGGTTTAATTGGTAAAGCCGATTGAGAAGGCGGAAGGTGTTACCGCCGCCGATGAAGAGCGCTCCGGCGCGGTTGACTGCGCCAAGGGGGTCGGATGCGTCATGCAGAGAGTCAATGGCGCAGCCTATTTGGGCGAAGCACCGGCGCACACGCTCAGCATAAGTCTTGTGATCGTGCAGGGCGAACGGCACAAAGAGGACGCGGTTCGTTTTCTCAAGAAAATCGCGAATCTCACTCTCGGCGTATTCGAGGTAGCTGCCCCCGAAGACAGTGGAAGTGCTGAGGAGGAGAATGCGGGGAGGCATTTTGGTCTAAGCTTGCACGATTACCTGCAAAAAGGTCGCCGGAATCAAGGTGGTGTTCGGGTCCGGGCTTCGATTCTCTTTTTCGAAAAGATCTTCGAGCTCCTTCTGCAGGTCGGCCGCTTTTCCCGCTTTTTCGGCGGCCTCGAAGGCGTTCATCGTCGGACCATAGTAGTTTCTGAACTCCGCGACCAGGGCGACAGGCGAGCCGGGAAACTCGAAGGTCCAGGTCTCGCGGCTGAAGGATATGCTCTCGGACGGGATGCCGGCAGCGCCGAAGCGCTCAATTACGTTGCTTTCAACGCCCCAGGTCATCGGACTAACGAATCCTTCCGGGGGTGGCGGAGTGTAACTCGAGCTGATCCTGAGGAGCTGTGCGACGAGGGTGGGATCGTTCGGAATCCAGTTACCCATGATGATGCGGCCGCCCGGTTTGGTTACTCGGGCCATTTCCTTTGCGACCTCGAAGGGCCGGGGCGCAAACATCGCACCAAAGATGCTGAGCACGAGATCGAAGGTTTGACTGGGCAATTGCTCCAGGTTAGAGGCGTCGCCTTCTTGAAAGCGGCAATTACTCAGCCCCAGCTCTGCCGCACGTTTGTTTCCCGCGTCCACGAGGTTACCGGCGATATCGACACCCAGGACCGCGGCCCCCAATTTCGCGGCCGGCAACGCAGTCGTGCCATCGCCACAGCCGAGGTCCAAAACCTTAAGGCCTCTCCTTACTCCCAGTCGTTGCACCAATTCCTCTCCGCTTCTCCGCATCGTCGCTGCGATGCGCGTAAAATCCCCTTTTTCCCAGAGTGCTTTGTTTGGATTCATAGAGCTGGCGAGCAGCACGTTCAAGCGCCGGCTGAGAGAGCGAGCGCGGTAGTCTAATTTCCATGCTGTTCTGGTGGGTTCAACATCGCATGAATCGAGCGCCCATGAAAATGAGATTGCCTATTCACAAGCTCGTCTGGGCGGAAGTGAAAACTTGCCGATTGACGCAAGTCGCGGCCCTAGTGAGCAGACAAATCCGTCACGTCGTAGATTTCGACCAACCCAATGCCGGTTGAACCGGAACTGCTCCTAACAACGGCGGTTCTTACCTGAGTCGGAAAGACGCTGGCGAGCAGAGCCGCTTCCTTCGGATCGGTTGGGGCCAGTCCATTGGCTGCAATCGTTTCGGCGTCCGGACCAGCCGCCCAATTGTCATTGGAATCGAGAAGAGTGCCGTCGCTGTCGTGAAGTTCCAGGACTGGATCGTCGAGGGCGCCAGTCACACCCTGAGTTGCAAGCGAAGGGCCAACTGCGCGAATGATGACCTCTCTTTCATAGGAACCGCCAACGATGAATCCGCCAATCACGACATCGTCTCCCGTCAAGATCTGGCCCCGAGTCGAAATATTCAAAGCTCGACCGGGAGTGGTATCAAGGTCATAGAGTTCCACGAGGCCGACGCCAACGGCGGGATGATCCTCGTCGGCCACACCATCTACGACGATTGTGTAGGCGGCGGGCTCGAGGGTTATATAAACCGCAGCCGCGAGGCTATTCTCCGGGTCGAGTTGGTAACTGGCAATAGTTACGGCGTCCGGGCTATCGATCCAGTCGTCGTTTTGGGCCACAACCTGCTGGTTATCGTCGTAGACGGTCAACCTCGGATTGAACAAAGGATTCGCCACGCCTTGGACCGAAAGTGACTGCCCGATCGCTCTCAGGATGACTGTGGCCGGCCCGTCCCCTTCGATGATGACACCAGCGATCAGAACATTGTCACCGGTGCCAATCAAACCGCGGGTGGAAAGGTTCTTCAGAACCGGGGCGTCCAGGGGGTAAAGGCGCGGAGGTCCTGTCTCATAGAGCGCCCGCATTCCCAGATAATCGTCGCTCTCCACACCAGCGTTCTCTGTAAGATACGAGTTCATGACTGCTTCCACGGTTTGCCCGTGCTCGTCGGGATGATCCAACCCCATCACATGCCCAAACTCATGTTCAACCACAGGTTCAAAGGCCGGTTCGTCCGGCGGTGGAATTCCGTCCGGTATATCCCAGTGCCAGGCGAGATTGAAGATGACATCGGCCTCGGTCATGATGTCACCGCGTGCCTCATAAATAGTCACGGCAAGAACGTTAGAGCCGAACGAGTCACCAAGTACGGTGTCGTCGAAAGAGAACGCTATCTCGTCGTCGTTGGGGACCGGGTCGGGCAACTGGAAGCCATCAAATGAAAAGAGCGGCGCAGTTAGGAAGTGGTAAAGCGGGTACATTCCCCACTGAGCCACTCCGTCCCAGGCAATATAATCGAACGAGCGGTTCGTCCCTGTCGGCATCATGACGGCGTCAAAACCGATGTGGAGATGGATCGTCCGATTCAGAGTCCATTTGGGGCCGAGGAATGCGTAGCCATAGAGGCTTTGCGCAGAAGCAATGATGAAGAAAGTGAGCAATGCCTGGCGGAACTTCAAAACGAGAAATGTGGTTCAACGCCATCATCGGCGGCCGGGGCGAGAAAGCAAGTCATTCCTTATCAGGGCAACCCAATGCCTGGCCTGTCCGACGTGGATGGTTTCTCCGTCGAGGCCAGTTCTCGGGTCGAAAATACCCACGCCTTCCACCGGCGTGGTCGGCGCGACTAAAGCTTATAGAGTTCTGACAGCGCCACCCCATGAGCTATGCCCGGAACTGGTGCGAGAATTGCGGTGTAACTGCCTCTCGGCAAAGTAACCAGGATGGCTGCTTCCCTCGAATCGGTAGGCGCAAGTCCGGTCGCTTCGATCTCCGTCGCCTGGGTGTCCTGCCAGTTATCATTGCTCGCGACCAAATTCCCTTCGCCATCGTAAAGGTCGAGCCGAGGATCGCTCAACCCGGCGAGTCCGAGATCAACCAGAGACGGCCCAATAGCGCGCAGGATCACTGTCTGATCGTCTCCGTTGCCAATGATAAAGCCGGTAATCATGGGATCGGCGGTTTGTTGGACAGCGCCCCGAGTGCTGATGTTATCTAAACCCACGCCGAGGGTCAGGCTGATGTCGTAAATCTCGATCAGGGTGTTCCCGCTCGCAGCCACGGAGTCGGTGTGATTCCCGCGAACAATAGCGGTATAGCTGCCAGGAGGAAGGGTCATCAGGATGGCCGACTCGAGTGGGTTGTTGGGAGCGAGGCCCGCGTCAAGGATTTCCGCCTCCTGCGTGTCCGCCCAGTTATCGTTGGTAGCGATGGTTGCCCCGCTCGCATCGTGCAATTCCAGGGTCGGATCGGCCAGCGGGGTAAGCCCAAAATCGGCCAGAGATGGACCAAGGGCGCGAATGACAATTTTTCTCCCGACATTTCCACCAACGATAAATCCGCCAATGACCGCAGTGATATCTTCGCCAAGCGCTGGCGGCGGAATTTCTACCCGGGTGGAAAGGTTGAGAAATGAAGCCGGCGCGATGCCCGGGCTGAAAGCAATGAGGAGAACGAGAAAGAGAATGAGAGATTTTCTCATAGCCATCGTCGTTGCTAGGCCCAAGCGTACTGCGAAGGCGGGTGCGGGTCAAGGGAAGAGTCACGCCGGAATCGTGCCGCTGCCTGTTATCTGGTCCGAGTCGTTGAGTGCCTGAGCATCCTGCAAGCTCCAACTGGGCTCACGCGCCGAGAGCAGTCATGCCGCCGTTTTCATTAGTCGACTAATGAAGATTTCTCCTTTGCGACCCGAGGCAATCTTGTGCGAAAAAAAGCGGTCGTTGCTGGTCGTGCTCAGGATGTGGGAGATTAGCAATAACTACCGTCACTAGCATCGCCGCCGACCTTCTCTCGCAACCGGCCGGACATGTTTCTGAGCTGGCAACATGAAGAGCAGGTCGTTTCGGTCTAGTGTGCTTTCTCGTGAATCGACTGGGCCGCATCTCGCTCGCGCTCTTTTCCCTCGCCCTCTTCACCGCTGCGACACCGGTGCTCGAACCTCCCAAAGCAGCCGAGAACGCGATCGATCCAGTCGAGCTGCTCGAGCACATCAAGGTCCTTGGCTCCGATAAATTCGAAGGCCGCGCCCCTGGGACCAAAGGCGAGGATCTCTCGGTCGAGTACATTGCCGGGCAATTTAAAAAATTTGGCCTTAGACCCGGCAATCCCGACGGCACCTACGTTCAAAAAGTGCCCCTCGCCGGCTTCTTCACGACTCCGAGCGCCACCTTCACGATCGGCGATCAGAAGATGGAAATCCGCGCGCCTAACGACTTCGTCGCTTTCAGCCAGCAGATTACGCCACACATCGAAGTCAAGAATTCGGCCCTCGTTTTTGTCGGCTATGGAATTGTTGCGCCAGAGTACGGCTGGGACGATTTCAAAGGGGCCGACCTCAAAGGCAAGACGCTTATCTTCCTCATCAACGATCCTCCTATCCCCTTGCCCGACGACCCCGCCACACTGGACGAGAAGATGTTTCAGGGCAAAGCCATGACCTACTATGGCCGCTGGACTTACAAGTACGAAGAAGCAGCGCGCCAGGGGGCGGCCGCGGCGGTCATCGTCCACGAGACCATTCCCGCCGCCTATCCCTGGTCGGTCGTGGCCAACAGCAACGCGAAAGAGAATTTTGCCATCGATTCGCCGGACAAGAACATGGACACGCTCGCAGTCCGTTCCTGGATCACACTGGATGAGGCGAAGAAGCTCTTCGCCGTCGCCGGGAAAAACTATGACGAACTGAAAAAGGCGGCCCTCCGAAAAGACTTCCACCCAGTGTCGTTAGGCGGGAAAGCAGAGTTTGTTTTGCAAAACAAGATTCGTCGATTCACCTCGCATAACGTGGTTGGGAAACTGGAAGGAAGCGATCCGCTGAAGCGCGAAGACTATCTCATCTACAGCGCGCATTGGGATCATCTCGGTCGCGATCCCAACTTGAAAGGCGACCAGATTTACAACGGCGCGCTCGATAACGCCTCCGGAATCGCGAGCATTCTCGAAATCGCCCAGGCCTTCGCGAAACTGCCGCATCCGCCTCCGCGGAGCATCCTTTTCCTCGCTACCACCGCGGAGGAAGCCGGTTTGTTAGGCGCGAAACACTACGCTGAGCACCCGCTTTACCCGCTTGATCACACCCTGGCCGATATCAACCTCGACGTGGTCAATCCCTGGGGAAAAACTCGCGACATCGAAGACATCAGTTACGGTAACTCGACTCTCGATGAGATGTTCGCCGCGGCCGCGAAACGTCAGGGGCGAGTCGCGAAGCCAAATAGCGAGCCGGAGAAAGGCAGCTTTTTCCGCGCCGACCAATTTGAACTCTCGAAGGCCGGCGTGCCTTCACTTTATCCCGGAAGCAAACCGAAGGATTTTATTGGCAAACCGGCCGGATACGGACAGAAGATGAGCGATGACTACACTCTTCGTCATTATCACCAGGTCTCGGACGAGGTGAATCCAAAGTGGGACCTCTCCGGCGCCGTCCAAGACACTCAATTACTCTTCGAGGTAGGTTATGAGGTGGCATTTGGGGAAACGGTTCCAAGCTGGCTGCCCGGTTCGGAATTCAAGGACCGGCGCAAGAAATGACGGCGCGCGAAATAATGAGGCGCCTTTTTCAAGTGGCGGTCTGTGACCGCCGAGATTCGGAGCTAACACCAGGCAGCGGTCACAGACCGCCGCTACAGTCACTCAGCGCATGAGTCACACGCCGGTTGCCGTCATCAGTATCTTGATTGGCTTGCTGCTGCTGTTTTTTGGCCGGCGGCTTTTCTGGCTCTTTCTCGCTGCGATCGGTTTCTCGATCGGGATCCAGATCGTCCCCTACCTCATGCACCAAGCGCCGCCCTGGATCGAATTCGTCCTCGCCTTTCTCTGCGGGATTATCGGCGCGGTCCTCGCTTTTGTTCTCCAGAAAATCGCAATCGTCGCCGCCGGGTTTCTCGTTGGCGGCTACCTGGCAGCCACGATCCTGAATGCATTCGCCATCTCTCAGACACAGTTTTACGCGCTTGCTTTTATCATCGGCGGAATCCTCGGCGCGATTCTCCTGCTCATTCTCTTTGATTGGGCGCTTATCCTTTTCTCCTCAATCGCGGGGGCGCAACTCATCGTTAGTCATCTTCGATTTCCGGCGAGCACGAGCATAATACTCGTGGTTTGCCTGGTCCTGCTCGGGATGGTCGTTCAGTCGGCGATGCACCTGCGCCGGAACACGCGGCGAGCCTTATAGATTGCGGAATTTCTCCGGCAGGCTGACTTCGCTTGGCGGTGAACGCCAATGCCCGGCGGCGATCGCTGAATCTTACAGCGCGGCTAAGATCGAAGACGATGCACCCGCGCTATCACGCACGGCCGTGCACGCTCTTGCGCAAGGCACAGCTGCGGCGGCGTGCATCGTGCGCACCCCCAACACCCATCTCGACCACCACGGACGCGACGTCCTGCTCTCGCTGGTGATGTGATCGTAGCCGGGGGCGATGTCTGTCGTTAGGGGGCCGAGGGTGTAGAACGGCGCTTCGTCGCACCACTCGAGTTGTTTGACGAAGTTGCCGCCCATCAACTTCGCCCGCTCCTTCGCGGGCCCGCCCGTCCATGTCGCCTCACCCCAGTCGGCTCCATTCTCCATGTTCTCCTTGATCATGTACATGGGGATGTGGCCCGGGCCTTCGTTCAGCACTTGGACGTGTTGCGCCAGGCGCGCCTGTTCAGCTCGCCTTGGGTGTAAAGTTCGGCGAACTGCGCTTCGTCGTTCGCGTCCGCGATTGAACCGGGCCGCAAACCATCGCCGATGGGAAAGCTGACGTCGTAGGCGGCCATGATCTCGCAGATTTCGTCCCAATGGGTGTAGAGAAAACTTTCCTGATGATGCGCGAGGCGCCACTTGGCCATGATCGAGCCGCCGCGCGAGACGATGCCGATGGCGCGGCCCCCCCGCGCTGGCTGAATAGCGACCTTAGTCTAAGATGTCGATCTTACGGGACGTAAAGGTCGCTGCCTTTCTCAACAAACTCTTTCGCTTTCTGTTCCAAACCGACCTCGAGCGCATCGTCTTCGGAAATTTGCTGTTGCGCAGCAAACTTCCGGACATCTTCAGTGATTTTCATCGAACAGAAGTGCGGACCGCACATGCTGCAAAAATGTGCGGTCTTTGCGCCTTCGGCAGGAAGAGTTTCGTCATGAAAATCTCGCGCGGTCTCCGGGTCTAAGGACAGGTTAAACTGGTCTTCCCATCTGAACTCGAATCTGGCTTTCGAGATTGCATTATCTCGATACTGAGCGCTCGGATGTCCCTTCGCCAGATCAGCTGCATGCGCGGCAATTTTATAAGCAATCACTCCATCCTTAACGTCCTTTTTATTTGGCAGGCCCAAGTGTTCCTTGGGAGTCACGTAGCACAACATCGCTGTTCCATACCAACCAATCATCGCGGCTCCAATCGCACTCGTAATATGGTCATATCCCGGTGCGATATCCGTTGTTAATGGGCCCAAAGTGTAGAAGGGCGCTTCGTCGCACCACTCGAGTTGTTTCTCCATGTTCTCCTTGATCAGGTGCATGGGGATGTGGCCGGGGCCTTCGTTCATGACCTGGACGTGATGGGCCCAAGCGCGTTTGGTTAGTTCGCCCTGGGTGTAGAGCTCGGCGAACTGGGCTTCGTCGTTGGCGTCGGCGATGGAGCCGGGGCGGAGGCCGTCGCCGATGGAGAAGCTGACGTCGTAGGCGGCCATGATCTCGCAGATCTCGTCCCACTTTGTGTAAAGGAAGCTTTCCTGGTGATGGGCGAGGCACCACTTGGCCATGATGCTGCCGCCGCGGCTGACGATGCCGGTCATGCGGTTGGCGGTTAATGGCACGTAGCGGAGGAGGACGCCGGCGTGGATGGTGAAGTAATCGACGCCTTGCTCGGCCTGCTCGATCAAGGTGTCGCGGTAGATCTCCCAGGTGAGTTCTTCGGCGCGGCCGCCGACTTTCTCGAGCGCCTGGTAAATGGGGACGGTGCCGATGGGGACGGGCGAATTGCGGATGATCCATTCGCGGGTGGCGTGGATGTTTTTGCCGGTGGAGAGGTCCATGACGGTGTCGGCGCCCCA
>Ga0081539_10003551_pt1 | contig 18940 bp, 14 predicted proteins | sample TabmetS4T2R2_FD_71023 | JGI IMG/M metagenome (GOLD analysis project Ga0081539, IMG submission 71023) | Tabebuia heterophylla rhizosphere microbial communities from the University of Puerto Rico - S4T2R2 | ecosystem: Host-associated > Plants > Roots > Rhizosphere ...
AACAATGCCTACTGCACGAAAGTACTCTCAGAAATCAATTCCAGCCTTGCCCATCTATCATCGCAGGCTTTAAGCGGCATATCTCCTCTTAGCGAGAATCAATCTGAGCCTCAATTACATTCGCTGCTGGGAGTGGGTGTGGCTACGGTGGCGTTTAGCCGTCTCCGAAGCTTCATTGAGTCCACTCTTGGCCGAGCGAGGATTGCTGAGCGACTGACGGTTGCTGGCCGACAACCCGCGAAAAACCATCCGCGGTTAGAGACGATGAGTTCGGAGGATGAGTTCTGGTTTCGAGATCACCTTGCCGCGATTAATATAGAAGCTACCGACTATCAGGCGATCCCGCTTGTGCCCTATTTCGCAGGATATGGAACATTTAAAGGCTCCGCATTAACCATAAGGGCCCCCTTCAACGTGATTTCAAGTTGCAATAGCTTGCGATGGAGTCTTCTACCGGTTTCTCACGAGATAAGTCATCTCGTCGTGCGAACTGCACTCACAGTAATCTTTCCGGATCTTGCGAATCGTAAGGCTCTGGACCAGTCATTAAAGATGCTGGCCCCCGCCTACTCTCCCAGGACTCTGATGGAGGAAATTCAGCGATATTTCTTATTAACAGTCCTGCAGTTAGACTCGCTATCGACTTCCCGTCACGAGATGACAGTGAACGCCGAAGACATGTCGAATATTCTCAGGAAGTGGCACCAAGAGATTGAGGAGATTATGGTCCATGTCTTTGACTATCTATACTTCTACGGTCAGGATGCCGAGATGTACGTCAAGGTCCAACTTATTAATGCAGATGAGAAACCGATAGAAAATAGGGTACGTCACTACTTTCTGCGTGTTCTTTGTGCACTAATGTCTTCTCATCTGAGGAGGGGCGCAATCGCAGAAGAGGTGTGCATAACTCAACTTCAGCAGATAATCAAGATCCTATCTGAAGATGGAGCACTCAACATGGTCTTTCATAGAGCCGGCATGAATTTATCCGACGATCATGAGTTGAAAATGAATTTGATCGCTTATAAACCGATTATCCGAATTGTTAGGACATTTTTGTATTCGGAGATGATAGCAACACAGCTGCGGCAGGAGTTTGAATTAAATGGTGGCAAGGCCTCCCGCGGGGGGTACAGTCTTATTCCGGAATTGTTTGAATTTGATAAATTAAGTAACCCGTTGCGATTTCTCTGGCATTATTCAGAAGATATAAAACCATCGGCGGTTCGCTCCTCTTGGATGCTGAACACCTTGGCATTTAACAGCTCGTATGATGAATAATTTTGATCGCTAGGAGACAGATTTATCGCGTTTTTAGTCGTCGCGCCAGCAAATCAAGGTGTCTCGTGACCTCCCTGCTTTTTTTTGCCAGCCACATTAGAGAAAAAGCGTGGGTAGAGATCCAGAGAAAGATTGGTCAGTGGTCGGAATCGTGGATCGGTGGGAAATGCGGAGGCTGCGCGGCTAAAAAAATGTCACCGATTGTCACTCGACTTTCTGCAGATCGATGCAATCGATGTCAAAGGATTGCACAAGAAACTGGTCCTGTAACGGCTGCAACCTGTTGAGAATTGTAAGTTAATGCTACTAAACGTCACCGCATGACAAAGCATGCAGTGATGGGCCAAGCCCATTCGCGACGCGCTTTTCAGTCAAGGGCGCGCGGAATTGCAAATTCGCGTTGGGCCTCGTAATAGACGCTCACGCCTTAAAGCCGCTGCGGGTTGTAGGTGAGTTGTCGCCGTTTCAAAACGAATTGTGATTTCATTCTCAGCATGATTCTTTGCTGTCACGAGTGCATAGTCGCCAACCTTGACCCCATAAACCTTACTGACGCGGTTGTAGCGAATAATGTCCTCACCGGGTCGATAGGCATTGGCAAACGTGCGTTCGGTTCCAGTCATATTCTGATGATTTACATATACGGTCGTCTGGTGATCCGTCTGGCCGATTCTGTCGTCTTGTTGTAGTTGCCGGTGAATGTAAGAGTTGAGTTGAACGCGCTCTCGATTCCGCGGCGACACGACAAGCGTGTTCTCAGGGCCCTCGCAATATGCACTAGCTATGGATCTGAGCCGCTCCTTTGCGTCGGCAATCTCAACAATTCTTCCATCTCGCTCGAGATTGTCGATCGCATCCCGCATTTCTCGTGCTGACAGCTTTTCGACTGTGCGCTTCAGATCCGGATTTCGTTGTCTGACGATTTCACTAGCTTTACGGTAGTCATTCCATGCTTCTGAAACTGCTCGAATGGTGTACGTGCTTCGATGGCTCCTGAAACGATGAATGAGCGGTGGTCGGCAGATTTCATGAGCGATAGTTTGTGGTGCAGTCGTCGCTTTCGTACCTTCAACCTGGTGAACGACTTCAACCCCGAAAGGTCTGGCGATCGAAGTCGACTTTAACCTGCCGGTAGTGCGAATCCTGGATTTAAGGAATAGTATAATGGTTTCAGACCACACGGTGCCGGGACCGGGTCTGACGCCGAACGAAGTGGTTCCTCCACTCCAATGGTCCAATTTTCTCTATTTTAGATGGTAGCGAAATTGGTGGGAGCTCACACAGACACCGGGAAAACGGAACATCAACCCACGGGCTTATTCATGTAGGAGAACATAATGAGGCTGTCCTTAGAGTGTAGCTACGCTAGACTGATTGGGGTCTTGTTGATTACTTGGGCAGCGGCAGTGACTACAGCTCAGACTACGAATAGGCAAACTAAAGCTGAGAACCAAGCCTTAGAGCTATCCATATTAGCCAATCAAACATTCAAAGAATTTACGGATGGGCCTAATGCAGTGATCCCACAAGATATTCTAAACCAAGCGTATGCAGTAGCTGTCTTCCCTGATGTCAGCAAGATTTCCCTTTTTTTAATTGGTAGGAATAAGGGAAATGGTCTAATTTCGCGTCGTATTACGAGTGGCTGGAGCGCTCCCGCATATTATAGATTGGATGCACTTAAACTAGGCCCTCAGTATGGTGTGTCGCGAACTGATTTAGTTCTTCTCTTCATGAGCCGGGATTCTGTAGAAGGGTTACTGAAAGGTAAATTCAAAATAGGAGACAAAGGAAAACGCATCGTTATAGACGAAATTAACAAAATACAGAACCCGGTGTCTCCTAGATGGGCATTAATGGTTAATGCTTCTTTTAAGAGCGAAAGAGATCCCTCCGTCACCGAGGCTATCCCTTCTTTAACCACGATGAACGTGATCGCTTATTCGCGTAGGAAAGGCTACTTTGGGGCTCACTTTTCACCTAGAGGCGTTGTACTTAAACCCAAAGATGATTTGAATCGATTAGTAGTCGAAGGACTCACGGCAAAACAAATACTAGCGTTTGATCCAAAACTTGGTTTAGAAAAAAGTAACCCAAAGCATATACTCCTCACACAGTCACTACTTCAAACTACACCGAATAACTCAAACACGGTTCGCCCCCCCGTTTACGCGAAGGTCACGAGAGATCCCAAAGGCACCTCTTTCCATGTGGAGTATTGCGAGACCTGCCGCGTAGAAAAAAATAACGACAATGAGGTAACAAAGACAACAGGCCAGTTTGACCCTGTCCCTAAATACGATCCAGATTACTTTGAAATCAAACCGAATTTCCACTGGTTTAAATGGAGCGACCGGAATGGAAAATCAAGAGCGGTATACAGAGTATGTAACGACGGTTGTGAAGTGATATGTATTTATTAATTCTAGAAGTATGACTGCATCAACAACGCACAAGTCGTATTGGTACACAGTACAGCTCTTTTTCTTGTTAGCGTGCGCTATTGGCATCTGGCAATTGAGAATATTGATCAGCCGCAGTCTAATTCCTGTTAACACCGAGTTAGATGTTATTAGGGGGATTTGGGAAATAGTTTTCTATGCAGCCCTAATACTATCCCTCATCTACAGCTTCACGAACCCATCAAAAATCGGTAAACATATCACCAAGCTCCTATATGTCCTATTAACCTCACTACTAATAGTTATTCTCGTCCAGATTGTATTAGTTAAGACCAAAACCATAGATAGAAAGCCCTTTCGATTCTTGATCGGCCTTACAATAACGAAAGAGGGCGAGGAATTACGTAAGAGAGTTAATCCAGATAACGAATCGTTATCTGAGACTGATTATGTCATACGGTTAGATGAAAACTACATACCCACCATTTACGGCAGAAGTTTCTATATCGTTGCAGTAGCTTATTCTATCGCGTACCTATTACTTGTCTGTGTGAGCGCAGTAACACTAGTGGGCTTGACAGTTATTGCCACCAGTACATACTTTGAATTCCCCAAGCAGGAAAATAACGAGGCTCAAGCGCAACATGACTTAGACATTCAGATATTACGCGCGACGGGAGGGGCAGAGATGCCGAAGAAGAAAATCTTAATTCTTGCAGCCAATCCTAAAGACACTAAAAAATTGCGCCTGGACGAAGAAGTCCGCGAGATTGATGAGGGCTTGCGTCGCTCGACGTTGCGTGATCAGTTCGTACTTGAGCAACGTTGGGCCGTGCGTATCCGGGATCTACGGAGGGCGTTGCTGGATGAGAACCCTCAGATCGTCCACTTCAGTGGGCACGGGGCGCCAGAGGGACTGGCACTCGAAGACAACGATGGGCAGGTGCGCTTCGTAAACATAGATGCCTTATCAAATTTATTCAAGCTGTTCACAAACAAGGTCGAGTGTGTTGTCCTTAACGCTTGTTATTCTGACTCTCAAGCTGAGGCAATCCACCAACACATCCCATATGTAATTGGCATGAGGAAGGCCATACGTGATGACGCCGCAATTGAATTTGCGGTCGGTTTCTATGACGCCATAGGAGCTGGGCGGTCATATGACGAGGCTTATGAGTTTGGTCGCAATGCTATCGAACTTCAGGACATTCCTGAGACCCTTACCCCTTTCTTACATAGAAGGGAAGCCGCGATAGCCCCCGAACCTAAGGTCTCTAGGGCGACTGGGAGAAGACATGTACGAGATGTCATCATATTATCATGCAGCGCACACAAACGCTCTGACGGGGAAACGCTGCATCCACGGAGAGGCGGGGTCTCCGAAATTGTTGCCAATCCTGTCGCAGCGGAGCGAGCTATACAGACGCGTGTCCAGATCAGGGAAAAAATCCTGCGCGGCCAGATTGACGGAACTGAGTTTCAAGAGGGTAATCGGCTCGGGCGTCCTCAAAACCAAGCATTAATTTTTGGACCGGATTTCGGAGGGAAGATTAATGAGGCTCGCTACCTGCCGGCTTATTGGCGATATATGGGACGGACCTACACCGCTACGCGCGAAGAGTGGGAGAACTTTAAGCGTCTCGATGAAGATGTATGCCCTAGTGTGCTCATTATATCGGGACTCTATGGGTTGATACCGATTGATGAGTATATTCAGAACTATGATGTCCACTTAACGGACCGTGAGCTTGGGACGGAGCCAAGTTCAATGGTCCGCGAACATTGGGTGCCAAGCGTAACGGCTATTTTGCTGTCTCACCTCGATTGGCTTGAGGCGAGCGGGTGGGAAATCGGTCGCGTAATAGACCTAATCTCAGAGCGATCTTATCAGTTGGACATTGACTGGGGGAGCGTGTATCCGCGAACACAAGTGCTGCATCGCGTGTTCGAGCATCGTGCTGGCCGTGACGCTCTAGCGAATATAGGTGTGGTTGTGAGAAATATCATTCGGGACCCCTCTAAGCTATCCTCCTTCGAGGCAGACAAGTTTTATGAAGAACCCGATTTCATAGACCCTGACCGGCTTGCGTTTGAAACACATCTTGACGCATCGCCTCTTAAAGTGACTCGGGAATGAAGTGCTCACACGAAACCTTCGGATTGTTGTCGGAACGGAGTTAAGGTCGAATGTGAATGTTTGGGCCGCCGGCTCAGCCACTTACATTAAGGGGATGTGACGCTCTCATTGCAATTCGCATAGTCTCAGCTCTCTGATCCTGCCAGAATCGTCAAGTGAATTGATGACCTCTCAGCCGCTTCTCATACTAAGTTGCAGCAAGCGAAAGAAGGAAACATCGCTATTACTACCGGCCATTGATCGCTACGATGGTCCACTGTTCCAAGTATTGAGAAGGCATGTTCGCGACAAACCGGCATTAAAGGATGCCGCCTTTATCTTGTCCGCGAGGTTCGGATTGATACCCGCAGAGTTTCCGATTCCTCTATACGATCAACCACTATCCACAGCTAACGAGTCTCTTCTTAAAGGCGCTGTAGCGAACCAAGTGCGCATGGTGATCGAGCAAATTCGGCCTGACGCGGTTTTCGTATCAGTTGGAGGCCACTATTGGCAACTGCTTGAACAGTCATTAGCACAGCAGGTGGCCGCCGAAAACTTGTTTGTTGCCAGCGGTGGGATTGGCGGTCGCGCGTCTCAGCTGTCGAATTGGCTTGGGCCCGTGAACAGTCAAAGTCAAATCGAAACGGTAAACGGAAGTGGCGAAGCAACGCTGTTAGGAACGACCATACGATTAAGGCCAGAGGAAATCTTCTACATCGCAAAGAATGCCTTAGTTGAAGATCCTAATGGGGCCTATAGATTTGAGACATGGTTCGTTGAGCTTGGCGCCGACCGCATCGCTGTCAAATGGCTTGTAAGTATTCTTTTTGGGAAACCGGTCGCAAGTTTTCGAACCGCCGATGCCAGACGAGTTTTAGCTTTGCTCGGAGTGGAGTGCAAGTATCAAGCATTCTGAATTAGAGGTCATATCTACAACCTGCGCTGCCGCAAAGCTTGAGAGCCCTATTGCGAATTGGTTCAGCTTCGAACTACCAACACCAGGAGCGACAAATGCCAGTAAACGAGAACGGTCCAGTATTTACCGCATTCGCTGAGAATAAGAGTATTCTTCGAGCTACACTCCAATGTGCTCGCGAGGTGGTTGAGTCATTAATGAATGTTCAACCTAATGCTGAACCTGGTTTGCTTTTTGGGAAGATTCAAAGCGGGAAGACTCGGACATTCATCACGGCATTGGCTCTCGCTTTCGACAACGGATTTGATCTGGCCATAGTCTTCACAAAAGGCGTGAAGGTCCTGACACAACAAACAGTGAGCAGGATTGGAAGCGAGTTTGCGGTAGCAGCCGACCGTGACCTGGTCCATGTTTTTGAGGTCATGTCCACTCCTGAAAACCTTCCGCCAGCTTTAATTGATCAAAAGCTGATCATTGTATGTAAGAAGGAGGATGACAATATCAATCGGCTCCGTCGACTAGTCGACGTGGTCTATCCATCCCTTAAAGATCGCAAGTGCCTGATTATTGACGATGAGGCCGATTTTGCAAGTGTTGGTTACCGGCGCGATGGTGGTGCCGTCGTCAGTGCTGTTATCCCGGGGCAGATGGATCGACTTAGACATACCCTCCGAGACTCAACCGTGCTGCAGGTAACGGCGACACCTTATTCCTTGTACTTACAGCCGCGAGTGATGCCGGAGGAGACCGGCTTAACGTTCCCGATTCGTCCGTCATTTACTCACTTGGTTCCTTGGGGTACGGGGTACGTTGGCGGCGAAGTGTACTTCGAAAGAAGCCAAAGTTCGGGCACTTATGAGGAACTTTTTCACATTACAGTACCGCCCGCCGAGATGGATTCATTGCGCAGTGCGGATAGAGCCGGATTTCAAATCGAGGAGTGTCTGACGGCCCCAAGGATTGACACGTTCCGTCGTGCTATTGTCACGTTCTTGTTGGGCTGTTTTATCCGTCGGTGGCAGGCTCAGCAAGAAGGTGAGGCTGTGCTTCCCAGATATGCCTTTATTGTGCATAGCGAAACTGCCAAAACCTCACATCTTTGGCAGGTTATTCTTACAGAGCGAATTCGAGACACTCTTCGGGCGAACGGTGCGAACGATCCTCTGTTACGAGAGTTGGTTGAAACAGCGCTTGCGGATTTAAACGAATCGGTTAATAGAGCGGGCTTCCAAGCGCCCGCCTTAAGCGATGCTATCGCGGGGGTTTATTCCGCCTTGCAATCGTTTATGGTTCACAAGGTGAATTCAGAAACGCAAATCAGAGAGCTGTTGAATCCTGCGACGGGTGAGCTAAATCTATTAGCCCACTATAACGTTTTCGTCGGTGGCAACATTCTGGACCGAGGTGTTACTGTACCGAAGGTGATCGGCTTCTTTTACGGCCGCCGCCCCAAGACTTCTCAACAGGATACGGTACTTCAACACTGTCGGATGTACGGCTATCGACCTGTTGAGGATCTTGCTGTCACGCGGTTTTACACGACCGCGGGTATCTATTCATCAATGCTGACCATTCACCAATTCGATCAAGCCCTGAGGGCGGACATTGAAGCAGGTCGACAACCTGGAGGCGTTTATTTTTTGCGCGCTGACAGGAATCGTCGAATTCGAGCGACCAGCCCACAACGAGTTCTCGCAAGCCATCTAGAAACAGTCGTTCCTGGCACGCAAAAGCTAATTCTACCACTTGGGTTCGATGTCCGCGCAGATGCGATCGGGCAACGCGCAACAAACTGGATCGATGCACTGCTAAGGCCTCAGTTCGGCGGTGAGAATGATCATGGGCCAAGGTATGGACAACTTCCCGCGGCAACCGCAGCTGACATTCTTGAACACATAAGGCGTGCGCTCGATCTTTCTGACACTGACCCATGGGATGCCCGAGGGCATGCAGCCTTACTACAGTATTTGGCACAACACGCCGGTGGCACTGCGAATGTTGCAGTGTGCGTGCTGAGGGGTGGAAACCAGACCCGCGTTCGTTCTGACGGCCGATTGCAGAACTATTTTGTATTCCCGCGTGACGTTGATGAAGCGAGAGCTCAGTTACGAGGAAGACCTGGCCTCTTATTGGCCCGTCAGAATCCCGGCGCAGGTTTTAGACCTATGCCATTCTGGTGGCCAATGCTTTTGCTTCCCCTTGCTATTCAACCACATGTTTTTGCGTTGAACTAATCTCTTAATATCAGTCGATGAGAATTGTTGCTGGCCTTAGTTTAAAGAATCTTCAGCCCACTGTGTGGAAACCTGAGTCACCGTATTTTCTTCACACTTTGAAGGCGATTATGGTTTCGTATGGCGACTTTTATCAGATGCCGAAACAGATGGCGAAGGCTAAACAACTCGGGTTGCGGGAGTACCTTCAGGTACCTGACGAGATTGCCATCTATCTTGATAATGGTGCTTTTTATTTTCTGCGCTCTGGAGAGAACGCTACACGAAAGGATTATCAGAGGTTTGTTGAGGCATCAAAACCAGATTGGTATCCAGCGGCGTTTGATGTGATTCCTACGCCAGAAATGTCGAAGACAAAACAGCAGTTTTGTTTTGACGCCACGATGTCAGCCAACCGCGCTTATCAGCATGATGGTTACGTTCCTGTCATTCACGTAAGTCAATTGCTTAATAAATATGTGACCGCCGTAAAGCGCAGCCGCACGTTGGCCGCCAAAGATCAAATTGCTTTGGGTGCGATTGTGCCCAATCTCTTGCGCGCCTCGAAGGCATTGTCGTATGAGACAATCCTAAACAATCTGTTACACGTCAGGTCGACTTTCAAGGATAAAGAATTGCACGTGTTTGGTATAGGTGGCACTGCCACACTTCACTTAGCGGCGCTTCTGGAAATCGATTCGGTTGATTCGAGTGGATGGCGCAACCGAGCCGCACGAGGAATTGTCCAATTACCTGGCTGCGGCGACCGAATGATCGCAAATCTCGGAAGCTGGCGTGGTCGTGAGCCGACTGCTGAAGAGTGGAAGAAACTAAAGCGGTGTCAGTGTCCTGCTTGCGTCGCGAACGGCATTAAAGGGCTAAAGGCTTCGGGGCTACACGGCTTTTCAAATCGAGCAACTCATAATCTGTGGGTATTGTTGGACGAGGCGCGATGGTTGAACAAACACATCGGAGCCGAAACTTACCAGTGCAATTATCGACATCGGTTAAATAATTCAACTTATTTGCCGCTCGTCAAACAGCTTCTTCGGCTGAAGAAAGAACTTACAATTAGCGCCTGACCATGGCAATGGAATAAATCGCATACACCGCACTTCTTGTTGCCGTGCCGAATGTCCTCTCACTCTCTCTACTCGCACATACCGTCTTCACCTGCCCGGATCTGCTAGGAGGACTCAAAAGGTGATAACAGAAACTGTCTTGGAAATGCACTTTCACAGACCAATCATGGAACTGATACGCGAGACTTTTGGTCTTGGACCGAATGGTCAGATGAATTTCTACAAATGGTCACCACAAAAGGAATGCTTTATCGGATTTGATCAGGCGTATGTGCAGACGAAACTTAGCGATGATGAGTTCTTCAATTTGTTAAGCCGGAGTGCCTCATCTGACCAATACAAACTTGATGACTTTCTCTTTGGCTATTTTCTTCAGTACAAAGTCGTCAAGCCAATACGAAAACGAGGAATATATACACCTGACATCGTTTCAAGTACGCCACACTATCGAGCTGAACTATCTACAACAAAGAACAAGCAAACCGGCGTTTCGCAACATGAGCTCCTGTATCGTTTGAACAACAATAAAGGCGCCTTCGTGTACTACGCGTGTCCAATGCTATTCGACAAGACGGATCTTTACGAGGTCGAGGTAGATCTTGATCAACTGCGTCTTGTTGATCTCGCAAGCTGCAATGACATCTACGATGATAATGATAACCACTATATCTATTTCGAGGATACCAATTCTGAGCCCATTTGGAAGAGTGAACCGCACGTTGGACAAGCAATTTCTCCCGAAGAGTTTGTCCGTAAGCTGGCAACAAGATTTGCTGATATTGAACCCAGCGAATCGCAGCAGCTGCTCAATGATTTGTTGACGGACTTGCGCTCGTTAGGTATTAGTGAGGAAGCACAAATTTTTAAAGGCGATAAGCACCGTGATATTGTTCGATTGACAGATGAGTCATTAATGATCGTCCAAATCAAACGTGGCTGAGATGCCTATTCGAGAGAAACGCACTGTTCGATCTATGTCAGCCTTTGCAGCACGTTTTAAGGTTTGACCGGTGAATTAATCAAAAATGCGTAGGCCGGGGCCGCCGAAAAAATGTCACCGATTCGTCACTCGACTCTCTGCAAGTCGATGAAATTCGATGTCAAAGATTGCAAGCGAAATCGCTCGCGTGACGGCTGCAACCTGTTGAGAATTGTAAGTTAATGTTACTAGGTGTCACTGCATGACAAACCATGCAATGATGGTCCAAACCCATTCGCAATGCGGAGGTCAGGGGTTCGACCCCCCTCTGCTCCACCATTTGTTTTCAATGGTTTACAGCCGCCGGCACTGGCGGCTGTTTTTGCCAACTGGCCAATACTTGGACATTTTTTCTGGCGCTGAGCTTGATCGCTTCAACTGCCGCTCGCTTCGTATCCTCAACTGCCCTCACGTAACGCATCGTCACGCGAACATCTGAGTGTCCGAGAAGCTGAGCGATCGTGAACGCATCACAACCCGCTTCCGCCAAACGAGTTCCAAACGTCGCCCTCAGATCTTTCCAAATCAGTCCTTCAATACCAGCCAGTTTGCAGGCTGTGCGAAAACCTCGTTTCGTTTCCCGCAAACAGGATTTAGTTTTGGGACTGCTAAAGACATAATCATTCGGTGCTTTATCCCTGCATAATTCAGCCAGCGCTTCTCTGACGTCGTCGTTCATCGGGATATCGCGGGGTCGTCCGTTCTTGGTTTCACGCGCTGTAACGATGTTGCGAAGGAAATCCACTTGGTGGCGTTTCATGCGCAACTGTTCGCCCATACGCATGCCTGTGCCGAGTGCAACAACCACGGCGGGCCGTAGGTGAGCGCGTGGCCCATTGAGGTGTGCCATGAGTCTGGGTTCCTCTTCCGGTAGCAGATACCGGTAGCGGAGGTTATCGAGTGTGAAGAGGTCCACCTTGCTGCAAGGATTTGATTCGGCCTTGTCATACTTGACCGCCAGTGAATACGTCGAACTGAGTAGAGTCAGCTCTCGGTTAACCGTCGCCGGTTGTCGTGCTGTTCCTTTCTTGGTTGGTGTATTCATACGATCGTTCTTGAACTTCTCTACTGACTGAGCCGAGATCTCTCGCAAAGTTTTTCCTTCGAAGTACTCTTTTAACATGGGAAGCATGTAGGCATCATCTCGCCAGGATTTCTTATTTGCTTTCGACCAGGGTAGATAAACATCATCGAGGAAAGTCGAAAGGAGATCCTTTCCTTTCTCGTCCAGCCCGTGTCGCTTATCAAAAATCTCCTGCTTGGCTTTGATTTCTGCTTGTTCTGCGTCCCACTTGGTGCGAGCTAACGGGACAATCTTCCGATACCGCTGTTTTGTTACACGATCTCGGAAGTAGTACCCGTAGCTGATCGTTCCATTCTTGTTCTTAACTTTAAAGATCGACATTAGTTCTCCTTGAGGTTGCAGCCACCAAAGAGAATGGCGGCATAGTAGCACCTTCAAGATCTGTCGTCATTTGTTATTTCTGGCCTTGGTCCAAGCGATGATCTCATCAAGATCAAAGCGCAAAATGTTTGAACCTGGCGGCTTGCGATAAGGAATGCGGTCCTGCGCAACCATTTCGTAGATCGTCCGAGGTCTGACGTTTAAGAACGCGGCCAGTTCAGAAACGTTCAGAAGCGGTGGTCGACCATGGAGTTCTAAAGCGGTCAAGTTGGTAGTCATTTTCTACTCCGATTGCGGTAGCAGTTTCATTTCTAATCTTTTTATTCGCATGTGAAGAGTTGATCGGTTGATACCGAGGCGTCGTGCTGCCTTTGTTAAGTTCCCACCGACTTGCGCAAGTTCTGTGAGGTACAAGTCAAGCTCCTGGCGTTTGTGCAGATGCCGTACGGTGCTGGCTCGGCTATCTCTCAAGCAATTCAGACCCTTCGACAGAATGATCTCGCGAGATTCGTCAGACTCACCTGAGCCGGGTAATTCAAGAGCAAAGCTGATATCCGCGCTCGACACGAGACCAGTGCCTGGAGGATTGATAGCCAATCGCTCGATCAGGTTTTCCAGCTCTCTAACGTTTCCGGGCCATGAGTAATTCTGCAGTAGGGCGAGCGCTTCTGAATCGAAACGAAGTGGTTGGACCAGCTTGGAACTATCAATGAGTCTGCTTAGTAGGACATCAATGAGAAGCGGCAAGTCGTCCAGGCGATCGCGCAAGGCGGGGGACCGAATCGAAAATACGTTAACGCGGTAATACAGATCTTGGCGAAACCTTCCTTCTGCAACTTCTCGCTTGAGATCGCGATTGGTTGCCACTACTACACGTGCACTGAAGTTAATCTCTTTCGAATCTTCTGAGCCTACAGGCCGAACTTTGTGTTCCTGCAACACCCGTAATAGGCGCACCTGCATCGATGATGACATTTCTCCAAATTCATCCAAAAAGATAGTTCCCTTAGCCGCTGACTCAAACAAGCCTTTCTTGTAAGTAGTGGCGCCGGTGAAAGCACCTTTGACGTGGCCGAACAGTTCAGACTCGAGTAATGATTCGGTAAGAGCTCCGCAGTTGATGGCTAGGAATGGTTCTCGTTGACGCTGGCCGAAGTCGTGAATCGAGCGCGCAATCAATTCTTTTCCTGTGCCGGACTCACCTGTGATTAAAATGGTCGAGTTGCAATCGGCCGCTCTGAGAATTAACGTCTTTAGGCTACGCATCAAACTGGATTCACCAGATATCCGAAGATCCAATTGCGAAAAGCGTGGATCTTCCTTTTGGTTGAGATTTCCAAAACGGAGTGCTTGATCGCTAAGCCGCGGTCCCGCGGGCGGTCTTAGGTGATTTGATTTTTCATGGCCTAATTGCATTTCGTGTCGTCGCAGTCTGCGTGACATACCTGCGATAAGGAAGCCGTCCGATCGCAGTGATCATCTTTCGGATAGCAGATTACCTCCGGTCGCATGGACCAGCCTCGCAGAATGCAAGTGTTTTACTTGCTGGGCCTTGAAACAATCGGTGTATGTAAAATGACAACAGCGTGTGTAACTTACAACACCCTTTCCCCTACTCCCTCTTAAGTCACTTCGTGAATACGAACGGGCCTTTCAGCGTCAAAAAGCCGTATCTTCGACTATTCACCATCAACTCTATTCGGCTAGGAAAATATCATTCGCCGTATCTGCAAAGCCGGTGCCAGTGCAGACCAACGAATGTTTTATCTTTATTTTCTCTAGTTTTAGGATGGTAGTGCTTTAAGGAAGGCTTACAGGGGGAGGAACGCGTCCTTCATTCTCCGTACTCACACAAAAAACGTTTCGACGAAAGTACAGCCACTATGTGCCGCCGCTGCAGCAATCCGGCACCCACCGAGAAGGCTGTGCTATCCTTGTTGGTACTATAAATAATTACTCGCGCAACGTCGCGCCATTTATACGCGCCCACTTATTAAGGAGAGATCTATGGCAGGAAAATTCGAAAATCAAAAAAGGCAAAAGCGGTTTTCGCTTTAACCTCAAAGCCGCTAACGGAAAAACTATATTGACTAGCGAGCAATACGCCTCGAAAGCAGGCGCAGAAAACGGCATCCAATCAGTCAAAGAAAACTCCAAACGCAAAGGCCAGTTCGAAGAGCGCAGTGCAAAAAACGGCGAAACCTACTTCGTGCTCAAAGCCAAGAACGGAGAAGTCATCGGCCGCAGCGAAACCTACGAATCGTCCTCCGGCCGCAAAAACGGTATGGAGTCGGTTCAGAAAAACGCGAGCGGCGCAAAGATTGATGATAAGACCAACACCTAAGAGAGTTCGGCACCCATACAAGCATCACAAGAAACCTAGTAGAGTTGGAGCTTGGCACTCACCTAACGCAGATCGTTCCGGAAAATCCCATTCGACACATTGACTTTTTTTTGGAACAGGAATAACCTGCCGCAGTTCTTATCGAAGGCTGACCCCCGAGCCTCTGCGTCCTCGCATACTCGCTGAATCCAGCCTTTCTCTTTCAAATCTCAACCAAGTTTTACCAGTGTAGTCATGAGGATACGCTGAACGCACCCTCGCCCAGTTGAGTGTGCCATGCTTTGACTTAGCGTAGACGATGAGACTACCGGCGGCGCGCAGGTTCATCGAAACTATGCCTACGGCGGAAATCGAATTCAGAGTCACGCTCACAGAAAACCATGACAAGTCGAGAGTTCCAAATGCAAACACACCTTCGGTGTCAAAAACCGACGCATCTTGACTTGTTAGCCCCACAAGACGCTGGTTGAAGGTCTCATCCGCATCATATGATGGCCGCCAATCCGCACGTTCGTCAAATTTTGTTCATTACGCTGATGGTTGGTTCGAAATCTCAAAAAACATTCGCTCTCTATTCAAAAACCTTGGAGGTCCCCCTACATGAAAGTCAGTTCAAGCGCGATTCTGTTTCTAATCATGGCCTCGGTGTGGCTTATGCCAACTGCCGTATCAGCACAGTCGAGCATTACATCGATTAAAACAGACGTGGTTTTCAAGAAGAAAACCGCCCCGGGAAACTTTGAGGGAGTAGTAGAACTCTCGTGGACCACGAACTTCAATTGTAAGAGAACCAAGTTAACAATGACCCTCAAGAGCGGAGCCACCTCTACAACGGAGACCCGCCAATTGGGGTTCGCTGCGGATAGCGCGGCCGAAGATGCCATAACGCGAAACCTCCAGGTTGACGATGCCTCTCAGGTTTCCACTGTTTTTCAAACTAAGCTCAAATTTGGCGGAAGCGAGTTCTTTAACTCAAAAACGGAAACGCTTACTGTTCAAATCATGGCAGCTGATGCCGCTGGTGCGGAGATCACTCGAACAGATGACGTGCCATTGAATCTAATCAAACAGCTCTTCAAAATGAACCAAAGTGCGCAGGTTGATCCAGGAGCTGCCCCCGCCATCAGGAGCCTCGTAGCTACAGACGTGACTACGAACTCAATGAAAATTGGCGCAATTTCGACTGACGTAAATATCTTTGCAAGTGCGATCGCGGTTCAGACCGCTAGTGAGTCGGATGCAAGAAGTGCTCTAGCTGGTACCAACCAGATTGCTAAAGTTACGACTGACCCGGTTGCCTGCGTAAAAAACAAACTGTGCAATTTCCAGTTTTCACAGCTTGACGATGGGAAGCCCTACATTGTCTTTGTTAAGGAAGTAGATCCGCCGGATGCAAACGTACGAGCCGCGGCGTTGTCAGACCCGCTTACGAGGCTTCCCAATAGCGATCCACTCACCACGCTGTCGACCACCGACGGGCCTAAGGTCACCATTGTGGGAAAACCGATCAACATCAAAAATGATCAGGTGACGGTAAAAGCGCAAATCAGTCGAGCTAATAAGGTAGAGGTCCGACTGTTAGAGTTGGATAAGGCAGACAACCAATTCAAAGAAAAGGCGAAGAAGGAATTCACGCTGGCCCCCGACTTCGCAAAGGCTAACGATCGAGACTGGACCGATAACGTACCGTTCGCCCTGAAAGAGGGGAACGAATATCAGATCCTAATGGTAGCATTCTCCCCTACACCCGGTATGAAGCCAAACGAAACGAAGACCACGGACAGCTTCAAGGGTCTGCCACTAAAACTCTTTGACAACATCCAATTGGACGTTACCAACCCGGCACTTGAACTCAAACCCGTAGGCGCAACCGAGCCTCTGAAGCTTGAGGCCACGGCCCAAGCCGGTGGCGCAACAATAAAGTTTACCTGTCCGGATGGCCAGGCGAAGTGCGTGATGGATACCAAAGCTGCGGATTTCATGACTCAACTGGGCGTTTCTTCAGCCACGACGACAAATTCCACCGCAACGACTCCGGTTCAGGCTACGTTCAAAGTAAATGTTACTGCAAGTGCGAAGGATGACTCACAGCGTTCGCAGTCTCAGGTGTTCGAACTCACCTTCATGGGCCAAAGCAAATCGAGTTCTGTCGGTAAGAAGTTCTCAAACTTCGTGAAGTCAGTTTTCACTGGGTCTGATGACAAAACCTTGCATTCCGAACAAGTGAGAGGTACGGGATTTGGAAGTATACTCGGTATGATATTGAGGGCGTTTCTGTAGCGGAACGGATGCGCACTATATCGTTCTGCCGCAACTTCCCTTGTAAACCTACTCGACGTTGACTTGATGGTCGAGTAATGCTCGTGCCATCGGACGGTGAGTTTAGAAATATTCGATTGAAACGTACCGATGCTGTCCTTTACTCAGGGATAAAAAATATCGTTATGTTTTTTCCCTTCTGCCTACGTCATAGGTAGGTCAGGGAGCATGTAAGCCTCCTAAAATACCGCCATCGAAAGCTAGAGGTTTCCGGCGACTATGACGCGAGGAGGCCTCTGTAAAAGACGTTTACCGGGAATACGAGATCAGCAAAGCGACTTATTACCCGCAGAAGTCGAAGTACGATGCCATCGAAGCCGCGGACATTCGCCGGCTGCGTGAGAGCGAGGATGAAAACCGGCGCTTAAAGCAGATATAATGCGCTTGCGCAGTTGGTCAACGAGGACAGTTGTGTCAGGCAGTCGACTGAGTTCCGAAACGAGAGCATAACGTTCCCCTGTTCAACCAGACGTAGCTGATGAAACCGTGTACGGCATGTTGCTTAATCTATTGGAGAGGTTATCAACCGATAACAAAAGACTTGCATATTGCAGAGACTGGCATCAGGTTTGAGTTACCAGCTAAAGCGCTAATGGACGTCCGAGGAGCGCAGCCTTATATCACCTAAAAGACAACGAGGGCAAACAATCGCCGATACTAATCCGGTGGCCATGATGCCGGAGTTAATTGCGAGGCTCGAGCAGATTGGCTAGTTGCGCCTATCGGTCGCGTGCGTAGAACGCTGCCTTGTTTGTTGTGCGTTCCGCTTCTATAGCTTAGTGCCCTGTAACTTGGGCGAGCCATGAGACGTCGACAGTTCCCAAAAAAGAATACAAATTTAGCATCCATTTTTCCTCGGCTGATAATTCTCGCGATTGGGGAGAAATTTTGCGGTATCGGCGCATTAATCGTTCGACTTCTGGATCTACTCTATTTTCCTGCAGATACGCGACCAATTGTTTAGCTGACTCTGTTGGCAATCCAATTCCAACTTGTAAAACGAAACTATTGGGAGTTATAGAATCAGTTTGAGTTATTAAGTGCACTTCTCGAAGTCTGCTTTCTTCATGCTCGTCCTTCGGAATATATTTCAGGTCGCGCATTACATCGATGAGTGGCCTAAGGTTGACTAATCGGAGCGCTGTTATAACCTGAGGATTGTTTTGGAAGGGTCTTCCGAAGCGAACTCTCTTTTGAACGCCGACATAGGTTGTCTGTGTCGTGACAGGAAATTCCCAAGGCGTCCAGAATTCATTGAGGTCAACATCATTTGAATTCGAAGTAACATCCCCCGTTTCTACTCTCGAGGCCTCTAGTGTTGATTGCGTGGCTTGAGAGTTCTTATTTGCATTGGTGCTTAAAACTATTGAAATCAGAGCGAGTACAATACTAGACACGATAGAGATTACCTGTAAGACATCTGCTGTTTTCCAGTTCTTATCGCCGTTGAGCGAATCATCCGTTGATTCTTGACCCTTGTCCCGTTTTTCAATTGAAGAGGAAGGTACATTGTTTTCTCCGCTTGGAGTTGACTCATAAACTTAGCCTCCTTTACACAATCTGATTGTCTGTCAGGCAGATAGTGATGTTTAGGTCAGATACCCATGTTGAGGAAATCTAACGCTCCGGTTCAGTGCCCGATTGCGGCAAACGTCTTATTTGACTCGCCTGTTAAACCATTGTGAGATCTTCTTGGGTAAGGGCTCCCATAAGCGGAACACAGAGAACTGTTTTGGAGTTCATGGGCTTGGAACCTCCTGGGTTAGAGGATAAGGCCTCGGGGGTCACCCAAAAGCGGCCATACGTGGTCACCTCAAAACCGGCCAATGAGAAGTAGTCGCCAGGGACGTTGACGTCGCTGTGAGGCAAGGTAGCCT